>JACCDX010273342.1_pt1 | contig 24432 bp, 23 predicted proteins | sample 7449681 | NCBI WGS metagenome assembly JACCDX01 (sample SAMN15323450, study PRJNA562643) | freshwater metagenome | isolation source: river surface water | place: USA:Blue River Watershed | collected 2017-08-18
GCGCCGCCCGCCCGCCCGCCGGAGCGGCTCACCCTCATTTCGGCTACGCCCGCCGCCGCGTCGGCGCCGCGCGCCGCCCGTCGGCACGGGTTCTCCGCCCGGCATGATCGTTGCGCGGCGCGCCCCGGAATGCGCCCCACGCCGCTCCGTGCGCCCGCCGCACCGAGCCGCCGGTCCGGGCCACGTTTCCGAGACTGCCGTCGGATCAGCGGTAGAGCGCGGTCGTCGGCGCCGCCGTGAGCACGTTGTATTGGCGCATCGCGAGCCGCCACCACTCCGCCAGCTCTTCCGCCGGACAGCTCCAGAGGTCGCGGTGCAGCGTGATCATCGACTCCGCGTCCATCAGCAGGGCCATCTTTTCTTTCACCGTGAACTTCCCGGGCCCGTCGCGCAGGAGGCGCGCCCGCAGCTGCGCGAACCACTCGCGCGATTCCTCCGTCGGCTTCCGCTGCCGCAGCAGCGCCACGTGCAGCCCGTTCACATACGGATCGAGCACCGCCTGCATCAGGCCGTAGTCCGCGCGCAGCGGCTCGAACGGCGGCAGATGCCGGTAGCACTCGGCCAGATTCTGGTGCAGCCGCTTGAGCTCATACGGCGGCGCCGATTCCTCCGGCGTCACAAACACCCCGAGCCGGCGCAGCCAACTCCCCAGCGAACCCTTGCTCAGCACGATCGAGATCGGGATCGAGAAGACCAGCGGCACCACCACGGGACTCAGCCAGAAGAAAAACGCCGGCGAAATGATGTAGGACGACACGCCCCAGACCACGCCGAACGCCGTCTGCGCGCCGTGCGTGATGATCGCTTCGCGCCAATCGGTGCCGTCGCCCTCCGTGTTGCGGCGCTGCGTCACCCACGACACGCCCTGCCCGAGCAACGTGAAGAGCACGAACTTCGAGTTGAAGATCATGTTGATCGGCGCCAGCAGCACCGAAAGCGCCGTCTCCAGCAGCGCGCTGAGCACCAGCCGCTCCCGCCCGCCGAAGCGCTCGGCTTCCTCCGGCCGGCCGGCCGTCACGACCACGCTCACGAGCTTCGGCACGAAAAGCAGCACCATCGTCAGCGTGAACAGAATCAGCGCCGTCGGCACCGTCAGCTGGTAACCGAACACGGTCGCATACGCCCCGACCACGCTCGCCGTTCCCGGGGAAATCGCATCGGAGAACGCGTGCACCGTGCCGAGGACCAGAAAGAGCAGCCACAACGGCGACGACACGTAGCCCATCACGCCCATCAGCAGATGAAACCGGTTCGCCGGCCGAAAGTCCCGCGCGGTCAACAACCACGCGTGCTGCATGTTGCCCTGGCACCAGCGCCGGTCCCGTTTCGCCGAGTCGATCAACGTCGGGGGCCCCTCCTCGAAGGTCCCCTCGATGTCGCCCGCGAGCCACACGCCCCAGCCCGCCTTGCGCATCAGGGCCGCCTCCACGAAGTCGTGCGACAGGATGCGCCCGCCGAAGGGCTCGCTGCCCGGCAGCTCCGGCAGCGAGCAATGCTCGATGAAGGGCTGGATGCGGATCACCGCGTTGTGTCCCCAGAAATTGCCCTCGTGCTGCTGCCAGTAGTTCAGCCCGGCGAGAAACAGCGGGCTGTAGAGGCGGCTCGCGAACGATTGCAGGCGCGCGAACACCGTCTCCCCGTTCACGATCCGCGGCGCCGTCTGGATGATGCCGACCTGCGGATTGCGCTCCATCAGCGCCACCAGCTGCACCAGCGCCCGGCCCGTCATGATCGAGTCGGCGTCGAGCACGATCATGTAGCGGTAGCGGCGTCCCCAGCGCCGCAGGAAGTCGGCGATGTTTCCGGCCTTCTTGTTGATCGATTGGCGCCGTTTCCGGTAGAAGATCTTCCCGAAGCCGCCGACCTGCTTGCACAGCTCCAGCCACGCGACCTCCTCCTGGATCCACTGGTTCGGCTGGTTCGAGTCGCTCAGCACGAAGAAATCGAAGTGCTCGAGCTTCTTGGTCTCCTGCACCGACCGGAAAACCACGCGCAGGCCTTCGAACACACGGCTGACGTCCTCGTTGAAGACCGGCATCACGATCGCCGTCGACGCCAGCGGCGGATCCTCGTCGGGTTTGATCGTCGCCGTGATCCGCGAGCTGTCGCCGCCGCGGTTGATCACGTAGAAGCCCACCATCGCCGTGCAGAAGCCGGCCGCGACGTGCGCGAACAGGATCACGAACAGCCCGAGCAGCCCGACTTCGACCGGCGGCAAACCGTCCCGCCAGAGCAGGTCCGCCATGAACCACGTCGCCACCGCGGTGATCGCGAAGATGGCCGAGAAAAACAGCATCCGGCGGCGGCCGAGCCGGCGCTGGTCCATTTTTTCCGTGAGGTAGAGTCGCATGGCGCGGGTCAGCGGGTGATGCGGAAGATCGCGGCCAGGACGACGGCGAAGCACAGCCACAGCAGCAGCACCCGCAGGATCGGCCATTTCTCGAAGGTCTCCATCGTCTCGCCCGCCGCTTCCGGGATCGGACCGAGGTCGATCGGCCGGGGCACCATGCTCGACACCGCCATGTCCGGCCCCGCCTCGATCACGCCGGCCCGCATCGCCGCCTGGAACTCCGCCGGCACCTGCCGGGTGTCCAGAAACGCATACGGCCACTTCTGCGCCCCGTCGCTCAGCAGCAGCGCCAGCCGGCCCTCGACCGCGATGCGCTCGTGCGGCTGCCCGCGCGAGTCGAGCATGTCGGCGAACCAGCGATCCATCTCCGCCTCCAGTTCCTCCGCCGCCAACGCGGTCGGATTCAGCGCGGGGTTGGCCGCGTGGCGGCGTGCCGCCCGCTCCAGGGTGCGCAAAATCAGCCGGCTCTGGTGCAGCCGGTTGTGGATGCGGTGCGCGCGCAGATAGTCTTCCGCGCGCACATAGGCCGCGTTCCACTGCTCCATCGTGCCCGTCGTGGGACGAAAGCCGGAGGTCAATTCCAGCCCGTCCGGGATGCCCTCGCCCGGGGCTTTGCCGTCGGTGCTCATGGTTGCCAGAGATAGGACCACGTCTCGGTCAGGGCATCGTTCCCCGCTTTCAGGAAACAGCGCAGCTCCACCGGCCGGCCGCTGCCGTCGGGCTTCAGCATGAACGCCACCCGCCACGTGCCGTTGATCGGATTGCGCTGCACTCCGCCGTGCTTCAGCGCGGCGCCCGCGCCCACCGTCAGCGCATGCTCGACCCGGGCCCCGGCCTCGAGCGCGCGCAGCTTGGCGCCGTCGAAGTCCACCACGAAGCGCTCGAACCCGGGCTCGTAGATCGCCGAGTTCCCGTGCCGCGTCGCCCGCACGAAGCCCGCCGGCGGCGCGATGCCGTCCAGCGACCAGTGCAGCCGGTATTCGAGGTCGACCGATTCCCCCGCCGCCGGCGCGCGCGCCGGCACCCAGAGCGCGGCGATATTGTCGTCCGTCTCCGAGCGCGTGGGGATTTCGAGCAGGCGCACCGCGCCGCGCCCCCAGTCGCCCACCGGCTCCACCCACGCGCTCGGCCGCGCATGGTAGCGCGCCTCGAGGTCCTGATAGTTTTCGAAATCCCGGTCGCGCTGCAGCAGCCCGAAGCCCCGCGGGTTCTCGTCGGCAAACGACGACACGCGCACCTGCCGCGGATTGGCGAGGGGACGCCAGATCCACTCCCCGGCCCCGGTGCGCAGCAGCAACCCGTCCGAGTCGTGCACCTCCGGCCGGAAATCCTCCGGGCCGCGCGGCGTGTTCTCCCCGCGCCAGAACATGCTCGTCAGCGGCGCCACGCCGAAGACCTTCACGCCCTTCCGCACGAAGACCGACGCCTTCACGTGCACCGTCGTCGTTTCGCCCGGCTCGACCGTGAAACGATAGGCCCCGGTCACGCTTTCGCTCTCCAGCAGCGCGCAGACCGTGAGCGTGCGCGCGTCCGCCGCCGGACGTTCGAACCAGTATTCGGTGAAACGCGGAAACTCCTCCGGGGTCGGCTCGCCCGTATCGAGCGCCAGCCCCCGCGCCGAGAGCCCGTAGGCCGAGTCGCGGCAAAGAAACCGGAAGTAGCTCGCCCCCACGAACGCCCCGGCCTCGCTCAGGTCCGTGCCCGGGCCGCCCAGCGGATACATGAAGCGGAAGCCCGCAAAGCCCATCGTCGGCGGCAATTCGCCCACCTCGAGCCCGCGATACTGGAAATACTCCCGGCGAAACGCGATCGGCGTCGCGCGCCCGTCCCGCACTTCCTCGAGGTGCACGGTCTGCGTGTGCAGGAATCCCGGATGCAGGAACTGCAGCTGGAACGGCAGCTTCTCCCCCAGCCAGAACGACCGCCGGCCGTCGAACTCGATGCGCCGCATCTCGTCGTAGCTCAGGCGGCGGAGCCACCCGGGCACGTCGTCCGGCGGCGGCCGCAACGGCTGCGCCGCCAGCCGGCGCGCACGCTCGCGCACGGTTTCGAAACCGAACTTCGCCTCCGCCGCGACCGCGGCGATCGCGCCCGCGCCCAGCACCCCGCCCAGCAGCACAACGCCCCAACGCCACGCGCGGTTCGTTTTCATCGTTCGAGGAAGTAGCCGCGCTGCTTGTCGCTGATCGGCAGCGCCGCGCGCTCCATCACCTTGAGCAGGTCCTCCCAGATCAGGCGCTTCTTCCGGTTGGTCGGCTCGCGCAGAATATAGCTCGGATGGTAGGTCACCATCAGCGGCTTGCCGGCGAAGTCGTGCCACAGCCCGCGCGCCTCGCCGAGGGTCTTGAACTTGCCGAACCCGAGCAGCCCCTCGACCGCCGTCTTGCCGAGCGCGACGAGCACGTCGGGATTCACGATCTCCAGCTGCGCCCGCAGGTAGGGCAGACAGTAACGCATCTCCGCCTCCGTCGGCGGCCGGTTCCCGACCTGCTCCGCCCCGGGCAACGTCGGCAGCTGCGGGCGCCAGTTCATGATGTTGCCGATGTAAACGTCGCCGCGCTTCAGGCCCATCCCCTGGATCATCTTGGTCAACAGCTGTCCGGCCGGGCCGACGAAGGGCTCGCCCTGGACCTCCTCCTCCGCACCCGGCGCCTCGCCGACAAACATCACCTTGGCCTCCAGCGAACCGACGCCGAGCACGACCTTCTTTCCCGGCCGCACATTGCTCCGGCACGTCGGGTCCGCCTGCACCTGCGCCAGCAGCGCATCCCACCTCACCTGCCTGCTCCCCTCCGGCAACCGCACCTCCGGCGGCGGGGGCAACGGCGGCGTCTCGTGCATCGGCACCACGACGGACGGCTTGAACGCCGGGGCCGCGGGCGCCGCCGCCGGCGCCGGGGATTTTTCCGCGGGAGCGGTCGCCGCCACGGTCCGCTCCGGCGGCGCAACGACCGCCGCCCCGCCTGCGGCGGCAAGGCCCGCCTGCGCCCGGGCCTGCACCACGCGGCGCAACGCCGCGATGCTCTCGTCCGACACCGCGACGGTTTTGAGCCCGCCGGAACGCAGCCGGCGCAGTTCCTCGGTGAGGGCGTGGAGGGCCTGGCGCATCGACGTCAGGCGGAGCGGGTTTGCAGCAACTTCTCGACGTGCTTGCCGAGCAGGTCGAACTCGAGGTTCACCGGGTCGCCCACCTGTTTCTGGCGCAGGTTCGTCACCTCGAGCGTGTGTGGGATGATCCAGACCGCGAAGGCCGCGTCCGTCACCTCCGCGATCGTCAGCGAGATGCCGTCGATCGCGATGCTGCCCTTGTGCACGACGTAGCGCCCCGCGCCCGCCGGGATGCGCACGCGCAGGTAGTAGTCTTTGCCGCGCGCCTCGAAGACCTCGATCGCTCCGATCGTGTCCACGTGCCCCGTCACGAAGTGCCCGCCGACCTTGCCGCCGAAACGCAGGCTCCGCTCGAGATTGACCAGCGACCCGATCTTCAGCGCGGAAAAACTCGTCACGCGGCGCGACTCCTCCAGCACGTCGAACTGCACCGTCTCCCCGTCCGCCTGCACCGCCGTCAGGCAGCAACCGTTGACCGCGATGCTGTCGCCCAGCGTCAGGTCCGCCAGCGCGGCACGCGCCGCCACGATCAGGCGCCACGCCTCCGCCCGCGGCTCGAAGACCGTCACCCGACCCGTTTCCTCGACAATGCCGGTAAACATGGACCCGAGAGCAAATCCCGAAACGCCGTCCCGCCAAGCCGCAAACCGCCGGTGCGGTCGGCACGCATCGCGCCCGCCCGCCAAACCGCGAGACCACCGTCCCGGCCGAGCCAGGTCCCCGCCTGAATACCGGATGGCCAAACGCCGTCCCACCTGCCTACCGTGCCGACCGAACGCCCATTTCCGCGCCCAGCCCCACCGTGCCCGCCCCCGACGAATATTCGCCCGAAGCCGAACGCGACCTCGTCCGTCGCGCCCAAGCCGGCGAAGAAGCGGCCTTCGGCACACTCATGCGCACCCACTACGAGCCGGTTTTCCGCCTCGTGCAGTCGATCCTCCGCGACGAACACGCCGCCCGCGACGTTTGCCAGGAGATCTGGCTCTCCATCTGGAAGAACCTCGGCTCCTTCCGCGGCGACGCCAAGTTCTCGACTTGGCTTCACCCGATCGCGACCCGCCGCGCCATCGACCACCTGCGCAGCCGCAAGCGCTGGTTCAGCCGCTTCATCCCGTTCCGGTCCGACACCGACGACGGCACCGACGGCGGCAACGCCGACCGCGTGGCCGCCGCGCCGGACGCGATCTCGGACGACAATCCGCGCGAAGACGTGGAGCGCGCGGAAAGCAAAGCCCGCTTTGAACGTGCGATCTCCGTCCTCCCGCCCAAACATCGCGCCGTGCTCGCGCTGCGCGAAGTCCAGGGCCTGTCCTACGACGAGATTGCCGCCAACCTCGGCATCGCCCGCGGCACGGTCATGTCCCGCCTTTTTCATGCGCGCCGGCTCTTGGCGCAAAAATTAGGAGACCCGTCATGCGAATAATCCACATCCTCGGCGCGCTCGTGCTCGCCGCCGTCCTGTCCGCCCATCCGGCCCGCGCCGCGGAGGCCATCGCGCTCCACGCGATCCTCATCACCGCTTCGAACGACAAAACTGGCTCCGATCCCAAGCTCGCCGCCTACGAGGCCGAGCTGCAACGCAACCTCGTCTTCAGCGCCTTCCGCTACGCCGGCGAAGGCAACGCCCAGCTCGCGGGCGGCAAGGGCACCACGCTCTCGCTTCAGCGCGGCCACCGCCTCGAGATCGAAGGCACCAAGTCCGGCTCCTCCTCGCGCCTCTCGATCAAGTGGACCCACGGCTCGACGGTGTTGATGAACACCACCCTCCAGGTCACTGCCTCCGCGCCTGCCGTGCTGGTTCGCCGCGGCGGCAACGACTCGGAGGTGCCTGTCGTATTGCTGTTTGCAAAGTGAAGACCGCCCGCAGGCGATCTCCTTTGAAATGTTTGAATACGGGTGCCGGAAGCGGCGTCGGAATGCGCGAACCTTCAACCAAGGCCCCTCCCATGAACCGCATCGCCCTCGCTCTCCTCGCTTCCGCGGCCGCGCTTGCGACCGTCGCCCATGCCGACACCCGCTTCAGCATCGGCATCCACGTCGGCGGCCCCTCCCACCCGCGTTTCGCCCCGCCCCCGGCGGTTGCCTGCCCGCCCACCCCGCCGCCCACCGTCGTCTACGCGCCGGCCCGCGGATATTGGAAGGAAGTCGTCGTGAAGACCTGGGTGCCGGAGCGCTGGGTGAGTTCGCGCGACCGGTTCGGTCGGTTCGTGCGCATCTGCGAGCCCGGCTACTACACTTACCGCACCGACCGCATCTGGGTCGACGGCCGGCCCGATTTCGACCGTCACGACCGGCGCGACGGCGTCTCGTTCAGCTACGATTCCGGTCCGGGCCGTTCCCGCCGGTAAAGCGCGGAAGTCAGGATCGCCCCCACTCCCATGACCTGTCGCGAGGCTGAAACCCACCTCTACGCCGACCCGGCTTCCGCGCCGGGCACGGCCCCGGCGGCTTTCGAGGCCCACCTCGCCCGATGCCCGGACTGCCTTCGCCGCCATCGGCAACTCCGGGCCGCCCTCGACGGGTGGCGTGCGGAGGTCGCTGCCGCACCGGTGCCGGACGCCGAACGCGAATGGCACGCCGTCCGCCGCCGCATCCGGGGGGCCGATACCGCCGCCGGCCCCTTGCGTCGGATCTGGCCTTGGTTGTCGCTGCCCCTCGGCCTCGGGGCGGCCGCCGCCCTCACGTTTTTGGTCTGGCAAAGCCCGGCCCCGCGCGCCGAAGCCCGCGCCGATTTCGTCGAGGTGCCGGGCGGCCAGGCATCGACGATGGTGTTTGTCGACGAGAAGAGCGGCTGGCTCATCGTCCAAGCCAGCGATTCCCCCGGCACGTCGGATTGAGCGACCGCGGGTTGCGCGGGCCGCGCGCGACCCCGCCTCAGACTTTCACCGCGAACAACTCCGGGTGCATCGTGCCCTCGGCCACCTTGTTCACCGTGCCGGTCATCATGATCGAGAAGCCATCGCCGATCTCGATGCCGATCTGCCCGCCCGGCATGTGCACCGTGATCTCCCGGTCCACGAGCCCGAGCCGATGCGCCACGGCCGCCGCCGCGCTCGAACTGCTCCCCGACGCCAGCGTGTAACCGGCGCCGCGCTCCCAGATCTCGATCCGGATGTTTTTCCGATCGAGCACCTGAAGGAACTGGACGTTGGTCTTGCGCGGGAAATTCGCGTGGGTCTCGAGGTGCGGTCCATACCGGTGCGCCAGCTCCGCCGACACCGCGGGGAGCGGCAGCACGCAATGCGGATTGCCGATCGTCGCGGCGCAGTAGGTGAACTCGCGGTCGAGGATCGTGATTTTCTCGTTCAACACCTCGCGGGCCGGGCCGGCGACATTCACCGGAATTTTCGCGCTGTCGAAGCTTACGCTGCCCATCGCCACCGTGATGAGGCGGCCGTCTTCCTTGATCACCGACTTCACGTGGCCGCCGGGCGTCTCCACCGTGAAGGTCGGGGTCTTCACGAGTTTCTGGTCCCACAGGTAACGCGAAAAGATGCGCAGCCCGTTGCCCGATTTTTCCGCTTCCGAGCCGTCGGGATTGAAGATCCGCAGCCCGAACTCGCTCTGCGTCGAAGGCAACGGTCCCCAGAGAATGCCGTCGGAGCCCACGCCGAAGTTGCGGTGGCACACGACGCGGATCTGGTCGACGGTCGGCGCCGCGCCCCAGGCGGGGATGTCGCGCGGATCGATGACGATGTAGTCGTTGCCGAGGGCGTGGTATTTGTGGAAGCGCATGGGAAAACGGGTGGTTTTGCCGAGCCGCCGCCGCGAAGACACGGAAAAAGTGCGACCCCCGCCCGACGCCGCCCGCGCCGCACGTCTTCGCCGCGCACCGTCGCCCACCAGCGCCGGCCCGTCGACCGCTGCGCGCGCGTTCGGCTCAGGCCGCCGGTTCCACGTAGCCGAAGAGCCGCTTCTGCTTGATCGTCTGGGCCACGCTGGCCGGCACCATCGTCTCCCACGACGGGTCGCGCTCGCGGATCCGCCCGAGCACGTCGCTCGAAAAGATACTCAGCACCGCCGGATCGAAGCCCACGATGCAGTCGATGTAGTGGTTCTCCAGCAGGTGGTCGTAGAGATTCCGCAGGTGCGGCGTGATGTGCACGTTCTTCGCGGTGATGAGAACGTTCGACGCGAAGGCGTGCGCGCTCACCGCGCCGGCGGCCGAGGCCTGGCTGCGCTCGAACGCGTCGCCGCGCATCGGGTAGACATACAGCTTCACCGCATGCCGGAACATCCGGCCGAAGGACTCGAGAATCCCGCCCTCGAGGTGCTCGTAATACTTCTCGTTGAAGACCTCGAGCAGGTTGGCGATGCCCATCGCGACGCCGATCATCTCCTTCGTGTAGCGGCGGAAATACGAGGTGAGCCGGTAGTATTCCGGGTAGTTCGAAATCAGCACCGTGAAGCCGAGTTCGCCCAGCAGGTCGACGCGCGACAGGAAGTCCTGCGCGTCGAGTGCGCCGGTCGCGAGCAGGTTGTTCATCGTGATCTCGAGCAGCACCACGACCTCCTTTCCCTTCACCTCCGGCTCCTGGACGAACTGCGCCGTCGCGCAGTTGAGCATGTCGATGTTGACGTGCGTGACCGGCCGGAAGCTGCCGCGCTCGACGATCACGGCCTTCTTGTAGAGCACCTCGGACGGCTGCAGCACGGCCCCCTTGGGCCCATACATCACGGCGTTGGTCAGGCCCAGTTCGACGAGATGCAGCGACATCAACCGGTTGTCGACCGCCTGGAACGCCGGCCCGCTGAAGGTGATCATGTCGACCTCGAGGCGCGCCGCGCCGACGTGGTCGACCAGCGACTCGATCAGCCGCTTCGGGTCGTCGCGGTAGTAGAAGGCGCCGTAGATCAGGTTGGTCCCGGCGATGCCGAGCGCCTGCTGCTGCAGCACCGCCTCCTTGTCCCACATGCGCACGTGCAGCACGATCTCGCTCGGGGCGACGCCCGGCTCCGACTGGAAGCGCACGCCCATCCATCCGTGGGCGTCGTTGTTGGATTTGAAACCCTTCGTGGCGACCGTGTCGGCGAACACGAAAAACGCCGTCCGCTCCCCGCGCTGCGCCGCCAGCCGCTCGATCAGCAGCGCATACTCGTGGTCGAGCATGTGCGCGAGACGCTCCCTCGAAACGTAGCGCGGCGCCTTGCCGTAGATCGCGTCGCTGAACGTCATGTCGTAGGCCGAGATGGTCTTCGCCACGGTGCCGGCCGCGCCGCCCGCCTGGAAAAACACGCGCGCCACCTCCTGGCCCGCGCCGATCTCGGCGAACGTGCCGTATTTGGACTCATCGAGGTTGATCGTGAGCGCCTTGCGGTTGGTCGTGAGCAGTTCCTTGTTCTCACTCATGGCGGTTAGGTATGGGCGGCGGCGAGCGCGGTGCAACCCGCGGTTGCACCCGCCGTGCCAGTCCGACCTTTCGACTGGTGGAACGGCGGAAAGCGCCTACCGTCCGCGCACCTTCATGAAGAACTTCTTCACCTCGATGCTCGGGTCTTTCGTGGCGCTGGTGATTTTCACCGGCGGCCTGGCCGCGCTCGGCTTCGCCAGCCTCATCGCGCTGGCCGCGATGAGCGGTGCGGAAAAAGCAGCCCCGGCCTTCGAGCGCGGCGCCTACCTCGTGTTCGACCTGTCCACCAACATCACCGACGCCCCGCCGCCCGTCGACCTGAGCGCCTTCGGCGGCCGGCCCGATTCCCTGCAGCTGCGGACCGTCACCCGCGCGATCCGCGCCGCCGCGACCGACAGCCGCATCGCCGGCATCTTCATCACCGGCGACCTCTCCCCCGCCGCCTTCGGCTCCGGCTTCGCCGCCCTGCGCGAAGTCCGCGGGGCGCTCCTCGACTTCAAGGCCGCCGGCAAACCCGTCTCCGCCTACCTCACCTACGCCACCACCAAGACCTACTACCTCGCCTCCGCCGCCAACGATCTCTCGATCGATCCCTACGGCGTGGTCGTGATGCCCGGCCTCGCGAGCGAACCCACCTTCTTCGCCGGCGCGTTCGAGAAATACGGCATCAACGTCCAGGTCACCCGCGTCGGCAAATACAAGTCCGCCGTCGAACCCTTCACCCGCCGCGAGATGAGCCCGGAAAACCGTGAGGAGATGCAGAAACTCCTCGGCGACATCTGGACCGCCCTCCTCACCGACATCGCGCCGAGCCGCGGCCTCACCGCGGAGAAACTCCAGGCCACCGTCGATGCCGAAGGCCTCATCCGCGCCGCGGCGGCGAAGGACCACCAACTCGTCGACCGCGTCGCCTACCGCGACGAGGTCTACGACGACCTCAAGGCCCGCACCGGCCGCAAAGGCTCGCGCGAACCGTTCAAGCAGGTGCCGCTCTTCGACTACGCGAAACAGGCCGCGGATAATCCGCTACCCGCCAGGAAGACCGAGAAAGAGTCCGACACCGCCGACAGCGGCCGCTCCGGCCGTATCGCGGTGGTGTATGCCGAAGGCGAGATCGTCGACGGCGCCGGCGAGGACGGCGAGGTCGGCGGCTCCACCTTCTCCCGCGAGCTGCGCAAACTGCGGCAGGACGAGAGCGTCAAAGCCGTCGTCCTGCGCGTGAACAGCCCCGGCGGCAGCGCCGCCGCCTCCGAGGTGATCCAGCGCGAAGTCCGGCTCCTGAAAAAGGTGAAGCCCGTCGTCATCTCGATGGGCAGCTACGCCGCCTCCGGCGGGTATTGGATTGCCGCCTACGGCGACCGCATCTTCGCCGAGCCGACCACCGTCACCGGCTCCATCGGCGTCTTCGGTCTCCAGTTCGACGTGAAGAAACTCGCCAACGATTTCGGCGTGACCTTCGACAGCGTGAAAACCGGCAAATTCGCCGACGCCCTCACCCTCTCCCGGCCCAAGACCGCCGAGGAACTCGCCGTCCTCCAGCGCATGGTCGACTGGATCTACGCCGAGTTTGTCGCCAAGGTCGCCGAAGGCCGCGGGCTCAGCCCCGAACGCGTCGAACAGATTGCCCAGGGCCGCGTCTGGTCCGGCGTCGACGCCGTCGGGATCGGCCTCGTCGACGAATTGGGCGGCCTCGACACCGCGATCGCCTGGGCCGCCGAAAAGGCCGGCCTCGCCGGCCGCTACCGCCTCGTCGAGTATCCGCACCAGAAGGAACTGTTCGAAGCGCTGCAGGAATACCTCGAGCACGCCGCGCCCACGCTCAGCAGCTCGCTGCGGGCCGGCTCCGTCGGCGGTCGCATCGCGGAGCGCATCGGAACCGAATTGCGCACCCTGCGCTCGCTCAACGATCCCCAGGGGATCTACGCCCGCCTGCCCCACTCGCTCCATTTCCGCTGAGCCCGCATCACGCCGCCCATGTCCACCTTGCCCACCCTTTCCCGCGACTGCCCCGCCACCGCCATTCCCGCCGGCGACGTCGTCACGCTCACCGCCGGCACCGAGGTCTTCATCGCGCAGACCCTGGGCGGCAACGTCACCGTGCGCACCGACCGCGGCCTCTTCCGCATCGCCCGCGAACACGCCGACGCCATCGCGGGCTACACCCCGGCGGCCCCCGGCGCTCCGTCCACCGTCACCGAATTCAGCGACCAGGCGGTCTGGGACGCGATGTGAACCTGTTTCGACCCGGAGATCCCCGTCAACATCGTCGACCTCGGCCTCGTCTACGATCTCTCGATCGAGCGCGCGGCCGGTGGCGGTCACACCGTGGAGGTCAAAATGACCCTCACCGCGCCCGGCTGCGGCATGGGCCCCGTGATCGCCGAGGATGCGCGCCAGAAGATCGCCGCGCTTCCGACCGTGGAAACCGCCAAAGTCCACATCGTCTGGGATCCGCAATGGACCCCGCAGATGATCTCCGAAACCGGCCGCAAGGTGCTCGGCTTGGAATAGCCGTGAAAGCGCCGCTCCCCCCGAACGAGGTCGAGCGCCTCAACGCGCTCCGCGATTATCACCTCCTCGATACGGAGCCGGAACAGGACTACGACGACCTCGTCCGCCTCGCCGCTCGCATCTGCGGCACGGCCATCGCCACGGTCGCCCTCATCGATCGGGACCGCCAGTGGTTCAAGGCCGCCGTCGGCACGACCACCCGGGAAACGCCGCGCGATGTCGCCTTCTGCGCACACACGATCCTGAAGCCGGACGAAATGCTCGTCGTGCCGGACGCGACCCGGGACGTGCGCTTCTCCTCCAACCCGCTCGTGACCGGCGCGCCGCGCATCCGGTTCTACGCGGGCGTCCCGCTGCGCGCCGCGACCGGGGAGGCTCTGGGAAGTGTCTGCGTGATCGACAGCGCGCCGAAAATTCTCACCGCGGACCAACTCGACTCCCTCGCCGTCATCGCCCGCCAGGTAAACCGCCTGATGGACCTGCGCCTGGCGTCCGCCAAGCTCGCCCGCGCCCTCGCCGAAGTGAAGGTTCTGGAGGGCTTGCTGCCGACCTGCTGCCATTGCAAAGCCATCCGCGACGAGCACGGACGCTGGCAGCCGATGGAGCTTTACGTGATGGAACGGACGCGCTCGACGTTTTCGCACGGCATTTGCCCCGACTGCGCCCGCCGGCTTTACCCGGACTACGATCTCTCCTCCGGAGACGGATCGAAACGCGCGGAAACCTGAATCTCAGGCGGTGATCGCATCCAGCGAGCACTCGGCCGGCACCGCTGCCGGCGTCTCGCAGTTGGGCCGCGCGATCACTCCGGGATACGGCTCCGGCGCAAACGTCCGCGCCGCCGCGCCGTTCTCCACCAGATGGCGGTCGCACACCGCGAACAGTTCGGCTTCCGATTCCACGCGCCGCATCTCGTGCAGAAACGCCCCCGCCGGATCCACGCTCTGGCCGACGAAATTCAGATACTTCTTCATCTTGTTCACGTGGAAACGCTCCGCGAGCGTCGGCGCCGCCGTCGCCCGGTAGAGCCGCGCGACATACTCGCGCACCTCGCCCAAGGTCACCGGCGCCACCGGCCGGCCCGCCGCGTGCTCGCGGCACTGCCGGAAGATCCACGGATTGCGGATCGCGTGGCGGCCGATCATCACGCCCGCCGCCCGCGTCTCGGCGAGCACCGCCGCGGCCCGCGCCGCGGACGTCACGTTGCCGTTGGCCAGCACCGGGCAGCGCGCCGTCGCCGCCGCCCGTGCGATGAAATCGTAGTGCACCTCGCTCCGATACATCTCCTTCACCGTGCGGCCGTGCACGCTCAGCAGGTCGACGCCGTGGGCGTTGACGAGTTCCAGCAGCCGGTCGAAGCCGGCCGTATCGTCGAAGCCGATGCGCGTTTTCACCGTGAACAAACCGGGCACGACGGCGCGCAGCCGGCCGAGAATCCGATCCACTTTGCCCAATTCCCGGAGCAGCCCGCCGCCGACGTTCTTCTTGTAGACCTTGGGCGCGGGGCAGCCGAGGTTGAGGTCGATGCCGGCCACCTTGTGCTGCAGCAGCTCTTCGACGGTGCGCGCCAAGTGATCCAGGTCCTCGCCGATCACCTGCGCGAACACCGGCCGCCCGGTGGCATTCTCGTCGATCGAGCGCAGGATGTGCTTCTCCGGCCGCGAGTGCGCGTGGACGCGGAAGAACTCCGTGAAAAAATAGTCCGGCGCGCCGTAGTGCGCGATCACCCCCATGAACGCGAGGTCGGTGACATCCTGCATCGGCGCGAGCGCCGTCAGCGGTCCGCCGGTCAGCTGGCCGGGCGGCAGCACGGCGCGGGAAACAGTCGCAGCCATGCGCGGGTCAGGCCTGCTCGTCGTCCGATTCCTCGGCCTGCTGCTTGAGCACGCGCTCGAGGATTTCGGTCATGTCCTCGACGCCGTCGAAGACGGCGCGCGCGACGTAGATCGGCCGCTTCGCCTGCAGCGCAAGCACGATGGAATCGCTCGGCCGCGCGTCGAGTTCGACGATCTTGCGGCCGATTTCGTTCTCCATCCGGAGCAGAATGCGGGCGAAGAATGTGCCCTCGCGGGCGTCGTTCACGACGATGTGGTCCAGGTTGGCGCCGAGGCCCAGCAGAATGCTGCCGATGAGGTCGTGCGTGAGCGGACGGTCCTTCTTCACGCCGTTGAGCGTCATCTGGATCGCGTTGCCGACCGAATGGTCGACGTAGATCACGAAGGTCTTTTCGTCGTTGCCGAGGAAAACGGCGCAGCCGTTGGCGGTCGGCATGACCCCCTTGATACTGACGGAAACGACGTCCTTGGGCATGGGGGGAATGTGGGCCGGCACCGGCGGTTGCGCAAGCGGCGACAACTCCGGCGGCACGCGGGAACTACTCGAAGCCGAAAAGTCCGATCCCCCAAGCCTTCGCCTGCTGGAGCACGGCCGGCTTGTCGAGGATGAGCACTTTGCCCGCCTCGAGCGCCGCGCAGGCCAAGTGCGCCTCCCGCATTGTTTCCAGCGTGCGCGCCCCGAAGCAGGGCACATCGAACCGCCAGTCTTGCCGCGCCTTCACGGTTTTGACGAAGAGCGCCTCGTCGGTCTTGAACGTCCCCGCCCGCCGCAGCATCTCGTCCGTGCCCTCAAACGCCTCGACGGCGAGCACGGTGCCCTTGCGCACCACGCACCCCTGGCCGATGTCGAGCCGCGCGCACTCCCGCGCGATCTGCACCCCGTGCGCGAGATAGTCGTCCTCGATCGGGAATTTCCGACCGGTCATGCAGCCGGACGTCGCGAGTTGGTCGTCGAGGAACGCACGCGCATCGAGCAGCGTGACGCCGATCGCTTCGATCTCGCGAGCGATGGCGCCGAAAATGGTCTCGGCGTTCCGCCGCTTGAGCGAGGCGAGGATGCGCACCGCCTTGAAGTCCGGATGCAGTCCTTTGAACAGCCGGCGCGGCGTGATTTGGCCCGCCATCAGCGCATAGCCGGCGCCGTAGTCCCGCAGCGCGTCGAGCATGTGCCCGAGCTGTCCGACCTTGAGGGTGCGGACCTCCGCTTTGGCGAAAGTCGCCACCAAGTCGGGCCGCGTCTCTTCCTCGAAGGCCACCAGCCGCAGCGGCACGCCGGCACGCCTCACCGCCGCGGCCACGAGGACCGGATAAAGGCCCTGCCCGGCGATCAGCACGAGCGGGCGCCGGGCGTCGAAATCGGCGGGCAGGAACGCGGAAGGTAGGGCCACGCAGGGAGCCTTGGCGGGGCGACTCGCCGGTTGGAACCGGAAAATGCGGACAAAACGAACGGCGCGCGGCGGCCACGCGGCCAGGTCCGCCGGCGGGCCGGTCAGGTCTGCGCCCCGTAGTATTTCTTGTAGCTCCGGTAATACCGGTAGTTCGAGTAATACTCGATGCGACGCGGGGAGAGGCCGTTGAGCACGATGCCGAGGACCTCGTTCTTGCCGTTGCGCAGCGCGCGCATGTAGAGCCGGATGTGTTTCCGGTAGGCGCGGTTGAAACGGCAGACGTAGACGACCTCGTCGATGCGCTCCGCGATCAGCAACGAATCGGTCACGGCGCCGAGCGGCGGCGAGTCGACGACCACCAGATCATACTCCCGCTTCAGTCGCTCGAGCAGCTGGCCGAAGAGCGGGTTCTCGAGCAGTTCCGTCGGGCTCTTGGACCGGCCGCCGGAACACAGGAGGGAGAGGTTCTCGCTGATCTTGATGATGCCGAGCGCCGGGTTGCTCGCGAGGTCGCCCTCCATCGCACCGCCGCCCTCGAACCACGGGATCAGGCCGGCGCTGTTCTGCTGCTTGAAATGGCGGTGCAGCATCGGGCGGCGCAGGTCGCAATCGATCAGGAGCGTGCGTTTGCTGTGACGGGCGAAGGCGCCCGCGATATTGCACGAGATCAGGGTCTGGCCCTCGCCGGGAATGGTGCTGGTGACGAGAATCGATTTCGGGAAGTCGAGTTTGGAGTGGATCTTGATCGAACTGTAGACGCTGAGAAATGCCTCCACTCCCGGTGCCTGCTTGTTGTCGGCGAGCAGCGTGTATTTCTCCTCGTCCTTCATCGACGTGAGGTCGGGGATGATGCCGAGGAGGTTGACGCCGATAAACGACTCGATGTCCCAGGCGCTCTTTACCCGGTCGTCGATGAAGCTCAGCCCGACGGCCACGCCGAGAAACACGAGCACGCCGATGCCGATCGCGGTCCGCGTGATCTGCTGCTTGTTCGGCGCGATCGGATTCGGATCCACCGTCGCCGGGTCGAGCGGCCGGACCGGGACGTTTTCGATGTTCTTGATCGTCTTGGCCTCGTTCAGGCGGTTGAGGATCGCCCGGTAATTCTGCTCCTTGAGCTCGGCCTCGGTCTTCAGCTTGTTGAAAGCCACGCTGCTTTCGCGCAGGTCGAACTGCGCTTTTTCCGCCCGGCCGTAATCCTCCTCCGCGTTGGCGAGCATCTGCTTCGTCTCCTGGTGGCGGGTGCGCAGCTCGGCGATCACGTGCTGGATCGCGCGCGCGAGATCGGCCTCCGTCACGGTCAGCTCGTTGGTGACACGGATCATCTCGGGATGCCGTTCGAGGTAGCGCTCCGAGAGCAGGCTGAGTTCCTGCTGCAGGCGAAGAAGCTGCGCCTTGAGCGGGACTACGCCCGTGTGGCTGCTGATTTCGAGAATCTCTAGGAGGTTCCGCTTTTCGGCCTGGTAGGTTTCGATCTGCTTCAGCTTGTCGTCGATCTGCTGCAACCGCTGCCGGGCCTCGTCGCGGATCCCGGACGCGCGCTTCAGCTGGTCAGAAACGAGATCGATGGAATTGCCGAGCGACAGGAGGTTTTTCTCGCGCTTGTATTTCTCCAGCGCCTCGTCGGCCGTCTCGGATTCCTTTTTCAGGCGCTCGACCTGTTCGGAAAGGAACACGATCGCGCCCTTGTTGCTGTCGGCGCCTTTGCTGTAGAGGAAGTTCATGAACCCGTCGACGTAGCGGTTGGCCACGATCGCGGCCGCTTCGGCATCCGGGTGGGTGACGTTGATCCCGATGATGAAACTTGCGCGCTGCGAGGTCGGCATCATCGAGCCCATGTTGATGGGGACCGAGTTCGGGTCGGTGCCGGGCGGGGCGTTCCGCAGCGCGGCGCGTTTCAGGATAGCCTGCTCTTCCGGCGTGAAAGACTCCCGCACGCGGGCGGCCAGACGTCCGCTTTTCAGGATCTCGATGTGGGTGTTGAGGTCCACGTCCGAGCGCACCGAGGAATCGCTGACGCCCTGCATGTTGACGACCGTGTCGGGCTTCTCGAACTGCATCGTCGCGCGCGCGCCGTAGGTCGGCTCGACCTGCAGCTTCTTGTAGCCGTAGCCGATCGAAACGATCAGGGCGAGCGGCAGGGCGATCCACAGCCGCTCCCGCAGGATGATGTAGTAATCTCGCAGCGTGCGCCGCTCGACGACATCGTCGTCCTGCTGGGCGGCTGCGGGCGGCAGCGGTGGTTTGACGTGGGTTTCGGCCATCGCGGTAGTCGTTAAATGATTTTCTCCGGCACGTAGATGATGTCGTCCGGCTCGAGCACGAAGCCGGCGTCCTTCGCGGTCGCCTTCTCCTTGCCCTTGATCGCGCTGTCGACGTCGAGCGTGAAGACCTTGAGCGAACCGTCGGGCAGGGTGCGCGTCAGGCGGACACTCTTGCTCTGCGCGGTGTCGCTGAAGCCGCCGGCCTTGAAGATCATGTCCGCGATCGTGAATTCGGTGTCGGGCGGGATTTCCTGGCGGCCCTGGATGTTCACCTTGCCGCTCACGATCACGTTGCGCGGCGCGTATTCGTCGACCGTCACCGACACCACGGGATTCCGCAGGTAACGCCCGTCGCGGTAGGCCTGCGCGATCGAATCCTGGGCCTCGGCGATCGTGAGGCCCACGAGCCGGACGTCCTGGATCAGCGGAAGATTGATCGTGCCGATCGCCTCGACGCGCTTGCCGCCCACAGTCAGATCACGCTCGCCCAGAATGCCGATGCTAAGACGGTCTCCGCGGGTGATGCGGTAGGCGACGAACTTCTTCTCGGACTTTTGCGCCGGCTGCGCGACTTCGGCGGCCGGCAACGGCAACATTCCGACGCACAGCAGCGGCAACAGCATACGGAAACGGGCGATCTGAGTCTTCATAGCGTTTACCAGCGGGTCGATGCGGTGAGGGTCCAGGAGGAGCGGATGAAGTCGGCGTAGGACAGCGTGGACCAGTTCTTGAACCACGAATACGTGAGACTGGCCTTGAAGTGCTCGCTGCGCGAATAGTTGAGGGTCGCGTGCCACTCGAAGAAATTGTCGTGCCGGTTCGGCCCGTAGAGGATCGGCGGCCCCAGTTCGAGCACCACCCGGCCGCTTTCGCCGAGAAACTGGGTGTCGCCGAACCCGACGCCGCCCAAAAACGCCCACTTCGAGTTGTAGGCGTATTTGAAATCGAGCGACGCGTTCGTCGTGTCGACGATCTGGTCGCTGGCGGTGATGGAGAAATCCTTCGCGATGGACGTGGAGAGATTGGCCTTCCTGGAGATGGCGTAGCTCGCGCCGACGCTGGCGGTCCACGATTGGTAGGTGGTGTCGGTGCGCGTCGCCCCCTGCGCGGATCGCACTTGGTAACCGACACGGGCGCTGCCGGAGATGCCGGTCAGCAGCTTGCCGTTCAGGCCGAGCGAAAAATTATGGTCCGTGGTCGAGGTGTCGCGCGACGTCTCGCTGAACCGGAAGCGGTAACCGCCGATCGCTTCGCGCTCGGTGTTGAGAATATGGATCAGATCCAGCGCGGCCGAGTAGCTCGTGAGACTGGCAAACGCCACTTCATCGAGATACTTGCGCTGCGAATAGCCCAGTGCGCCGGTCGCGGTCCAGGTGCCCACGATGGGGTATTTGAAATTGAGTCCGACCGGGATGATCCAGGACGTGCTGCGCACATTCACCGAAGCGTCGGCCCGGCTTTCGCGCGAAGCCGAGAACGTCAACGATCCGGTGGTGCGGCCGGTCTGTTTGGTGAACTCCAAGCCGAACGTGGGATTGTCGAAATCCTGGCCGTCGATTTCGCCGAAGCGCGTCGAACTCACGGCGGCATTGGCATTCACGCCGATCCAACCGTTACGCCGCGTATAGTCCGCGCTGAGCGTCGTGGAATAGAGGAAGTCGCCCTTCTGCTCGGCGTTGGCAAAGACGTTCGAGTCCTGCGAGACCGAGACCGACGCATTGACGAAGATGCGGTCACGGCCCTCGTTCAGGGAAATCAACGCCTGCGCCGGCGGGCAGGCGAGGGTTGTCGCCAGCACCACGGCCAGCGTCTTCCGAACGTGGCGCCAGATCATTATCTCCCCGTCGTTTGCCATGATTTGCGTGGGCGCTGGATCAGCTGCCCGGCGGCGTCACCGTTACCAGGCGGGCGGGACTGACCGTAAATTGCACCGGAAGTTCGACCGGCAGGATTTCCACGGGCACGATCTCGCGGATCACGATGCCGCTGCCGCCGCTCGTCGTGCCGTCGAAGGCCGTCACCGGCGTGCCGGCGGAGGAAGACGTCGTCGTGCCGCCGTCCGTCGCCCCGCTCTCGCCGGAATTTCCCTGGTCGCCCACATTGTTGTTCGAGCCGGTGGCCTGGCCGTCCGTCACCGTGCGCTCCCGCACCTCGAAATAGACCGACTTCTTCGCCATGCAGGCCATGGCCACTTTGTCGTCGAGTGCAGCGATCTCGTTGGCCGGAATGCGGGTGATCTCGATTCGGTTCGGGCCGCCGTTCGGATCGCGGCTGATGATCGCCTGCTCGCCGGACTTCAGCACGTGGCCACCCATATCCTGGGGCCCCGCCTTGACCGTGCTTTCGCCTTCCAGCATCGAAATCTTGGTCTGGTTTTGACCGGCCTCGATCACCGATTTCTTGCCCCGGATGCTGACCGATCCATGGGGCGTCTGGTAGCCCATGTTGCTTCCCGAAACGAGCTTGCTCGTGCAGAGGCCCACCGTGCCGCGCGCCACAAAGGCCTGCGTCTGCGAGATCGACGGCTCCACGTCCATATCGGTCCGGTTCGGCGTGAACGGCTCCTGCATGAAGCGCCGCACCTCGACGCGCGTGTCGGCGTCGAAGAATGCGCCGGTGCCGTTCGAGTAGACCATCGTCGAGAAAAACTTGCTGCGGTCGGATTCCTGCTCCGGCCGCTTGGTTTCGATCACCGCACCCTGCGCCGTGTAAACCGACCGCTTCGCGAGATCCTCGATTGCTTCGCCGGTATCGATCACCGCCTCGCCACTTACATCGGTGACATACACTTTGCTCGACGGATCTTTCCGCTTGTTCTGCGCGGACGCCGTCGCGGGAAGCGCCACACCGACAGCCAACAAACACAGGGCGGCCGAAGCCGCCGAACGAGCAGGGGGGACCATGAGAATGCGCGAGTTCATGTCATTTCAGGCGGACGAAGTTACCGGTGGCTTGAGTGAATACCTCAAACTGGGGTATAACCCCTAGAAATGGCAAGCGCGGACTTCTTCGTTATTTTACTCAACCACAACGTTTAGAATTTTAACGGGCACGAAAATCACTCGCTTGATGGTCTTCCCGTCCAAATGGGGGGCAACCCGCGGATTGGCCCGGGCCATCGCCAAGGCCTCGTCCTGCGTTGTTCCCACCGGGACCAGTTGGTCGCCGCGGTGCTTCCCGTTCACTTGGAATACCAGCTTCACCTCCGCCGCGACCAGCTTGGTCGCATCGAAGGCCGGCCACGGCTGTCGCATCACCGAGCCGGCCCCGCCCAAGCGGGCCCACAGTTCCTCGGCAATATGGGGGGAGAACGGCGCCAGCACCTGGACAAACGCCTGCGCGGCCTCCCGGCTCACCGTCGGCGCTTTCTGGAGCGCATTGGCGAAAATCATCATCTGGGAGATCGCGGTGTTGAACCGCAGGCCTTCGATGTCGTCGCCGACTTTCTTGATCGTCTCGTGCAGCAGCTTGGTGAGGTCGGCGGAATCCCCGTTGGGCGCGCCGGCCGCCGCGATCTTGGACGCCACGTTCCCGTCCGGCCCGATCAACTCGCGCCAGATCTTCTGCAGGAACCGATGCACGCCCTCGATGCCGCGCGGATTCCACGGTTTCATCGCTTCGAGCGGACCGAGGAACATCAGGTAGAGCCGCAGGGTGTCCGTGCCGTGCGAGGCGATGATCGTGTCGGGATTCACCACGTTGCCGCGGCTCTTCGACATTTTTTCGCCGTCCTCACCGAGGATGATTCCCTGGTGAAACAGCTTCGTGAACGGCTCCGCCTGCGGCACCACGCCGAGGTCGAAAAGCACTTTGTGCCAGAACCGCGCATACAACAGGTGCAGCACCGCGTGCTCCGCGCCGCCGACGTAAAGATCGGGCACGCCCCAATAGCGCAGCGCCTCCGGCGACGCGAATGCCGTCGCATTGGTCGGATCGAGGAAGCGCAGATAATACCAGCACGAACCCGCCCATTGCGGCATCGTGTTGGTCTCGCGCCGCCCGCGCACCCACGCGTTGCCCGCCGGGCGCGGCGCCGACGCCGGCACCGAGGCGCCCGTCGCGGCGTCGAACCAGATCTCGAGCCACGCGGTCTCGTTTGCGAGCGGGCTCTCGCCGGTGCCGCTTGGCAAATACGACTGCACGTCCGGCAAGGCCAGCGGCAGCGCCTGCTCCGGCAACGGCAACGCGTAATACGTCGTGCCGTCGCTCCGATAGGTCACCGGCTGCGTCGGCAGATCCGCGCGCACGCGTTGCGCCACCGCGTAGTCGTCCGCGCTCACCCATACGATCGGGAACGGCTCTCCCCAGTAGCGCTGCCGCGAGAACAGCCAGTCGCGCAGCTTGAAGTTCACCGTCGCTTTGCCGACGCCCCGCGCCGCGAGGTCCGCCGTGATCTTCTTCTTCGCGTCCGGCCAAGCCATGCCGTCGTAGCCCGGCGAGTTGATCACGTTGCCGTCGCCGACGAAGGGCAACTTCGTCTCCGCCGTGCCGCTGTCGATCACCTGCACGATCGGCAGCGCATACTGCACCGCAAATTCGTAATCGCGCTCGTCGTGCGCCGGCACCGCCATGATGGCGCCGGTGCCGTAGCCCATCAGCACGTAGTCCGCGATCCACACGGGCACGCGCGCGCCGTTGACCGGATTGATCGCGTAGGAGCCGCTGAAAACGCCGCTCTTGTCCTTCGCGAGGTCCGTGCGCTCGAGGTCGCTCTTCGCCGCCGCCTTGCGCCGATACGCCTCCACCGCCGCCTTGTTCTCGGGTGTGGTCAACGCCTCCACCAGCGGATGCTCCGGCGCGATCACCATGTAGGTGCAGCCGAACAGCGTGTCGGGACGCGTCGTGAAAATCTTCAGCGGCCCGAGCGCCTTGTTCTCCAAGTCGAAGAGCAACTCCGCGCCTTCGCTGCGGCCGATCCACGCCTCCTGCATCCGCTTCGTGGAGTCGGGCCAGTCGACGTCCTTGAGGTCGGCCAGCAACCGGTCCGCGTAGGCCGTGATGCGCAGCACCCACTGGCGCAGATTGCGCCGCTCCACCGGGAAGCCGCCCACCTCGCTCTTGCCGTCGACGACTTCCTCGTTGGCGAGCACTGTGCGCAGTTCCGGGCACCACCACACCGGCCGCTCGTCCACGTAGGCCAGCCCGCGCCGGAACAGCTGCAGGAAGATCCACTGCGTCCACCGGAAATACTTCGGGTCCGTCGTGTCGACCTCGCGCTCCCAATCGTAAGAAAAGCCCAGTGCTTTGATCTGCCGACGGAAGTTCGTGATGTTGTTCTGCGTGTTGGACGCCGGGTGCGTGCCCGTCTTCACCGCGTGCTGTTCCGCCGGCAGGCCGAAGGCATCCCAGCCGATCGGGTGCAGCACGTTGAAACCCTTCGCACGCTTGTAGCGGGCCAGAATGTCCGTCGCCGTGTAGCCTTCCGGATGGCCGATGTGCAGGCCCGCGCCCGACGGATACGGGAACATATCGAGCACGTAGAATTTCGGCTTCGCCGACGTCTGCTCGGCGCGAAACGCCCCCGTCTCCTCCCAGAAAGTTTGCCAGTGCGGCTCGATCTCGTGGAAGTTGTAGTCAGTGCACTTGGTAGCCATCGTGTAAAAACCCGCCACTGTGAAACATTAC
>JACCDX011127331.1_pt1 | contig 24424 bp, 31 predicted proteins | sample 7449681 | NCBI WGS metagenome assembly JACCDX01 (sample SAMN15323450, study PRJNA562643) | freshwater metagenome | isolation source: river surface water | place: USA:Blue River Watershed | collected 2017-08-18
AGCAATAGTAAGAATAATAATCAAGAAGGCGGAACCAGACGAAGACGTAATCTGCGTAATAAAACACGTAAATACTCTTAGACCTTGGATCGCAAACCCTTAATCAAAACAGCCTTTCCAGGTTGATTCAGAATGGCGGAATCCATCAAAGCCGCCAAAATATATTTCCTCGCCACGTCTTGAGAAATTTTTCGTTTTACGGAAAGTTTCTCCGCCACATCTTTCAGACGAATTTCAGAACCAGAGCAGAGTTCATAATCGTCCAGAATCCACCCAATGGTTTTCTGCACTTTTTCATCCACAGCCTCTGAACGAAACAGGCCTTCAGGAATCTCTCGTGCTTCTGACACGACACCAGATTGAATCCGGCGCAAAATAGCCTCCACGCGATCCTCGGATTCCTGAATTACCTCCGTCATCCATTTCAGTGTTTCCTCCATGCGTGACCTGTGAACCCGCCAATCCGTTTTGCGTTTCGCTAACTCCCCCACAACTTTCTCCAATTCACGAATCGTCTCTTCCACGTGTTCTGTTTGTGAATCCTCACGTTGCGACATCCACCAGACTCGGAAAAGTGGCATCAGCGATTGTAGGGTCGTCTGTTCATCCCCCATGAACTCAAAACGACTCAGGTATACCAACAGTTTCCCCTCCACGAATTCAATATGCCGGTCTCCCTGTGTCGCTTTACCCGTAATTTCGGTACACCGACTGACCATTACACCCACCAGAATATCCTTATGTTCCAACATATCGCGCTGAAATTTCTCGGATTCCTGTTTGGGTACCGGTTTGTCGTAATTCTTCACTTCCCACATGATTCGTCGCCCTTCAACTCTCATGAGGAAATCACCTGCATGACCAATCCCATTCCGATTGCTATCTTCCAGAGCAAAATCGTCCACGATATGAAAGGTTCGTGTCAGAATTTCGCGAAACTGCAGCTCATACTCGTTACCTTTGGCCTTTCCATTGGTAATTTTACGACGCAAGAAATCATTCAACGCTTGGAGTTGCTCGGTTTGTTTGGCATAGGCATCCTGTAGACTCTGAAGCGTGCCTTCGGTAGTCTTAACCTGTTCTTCTCTAACACGAATGACCTCGGTCATCATCGCCTTCACGCGTTGTTCTGCTGCTTGAATATCGGCATCGCGAGCCTGTTCCAGACATCTGCGGCGTTCATTCGCAGTCTCGGCAATTTGTTGGGCTTTCTGAAGTTGTGCCTCTAGTTCCAACAATGTTGCCTCTCGCTCCTTCCGTCTTGCTTCACGTTCCACATCCTTCAGTTCCTGACGCGACCTCTGCTGAAAGGCATCGTATTCTTGTTTGAGTTTCTGAAGTTCTTCCTGGGTCAGAGCCTGGGTCTTCGCTCCTGCCTGAATTTCCAACATGGCTGCTTCACGTTCCTGAGATCGCGCCTCCTGAATCTGAAGACGCGATTTCTGTTGGACGTCTTCCAGGGTTCGTTGGATTGCCAGAAGCTGTTCCTGGGATTCCGCGTAGGCGGCTTTTACCGAGGAAAGTTCCGCGGAAAACTCCGCCTCCTTGCGTTCCACGGCCGCCTTGATTTCCTGTGTTGCCGTTTCAATCTGAACAAGCTGAAGAATCTTGGCACCGAGTGTTAGTGCATCCTCTTTTTCTTTGACTGATCCCGAAATGAACAGTGCCGGAACCTTGAACTTGGGGGAAAGTTCCAGAGTGAGTTTTGTCATTGCTGTATCTGGCACTGACGAACAAAGTAGTTTCATTTTTGTAAGGCCAGAAGATAAAAAGTACGAGCAATTTAAAGTATAATTCGAGTATGAATACATAAACCAAAATGTATGTTTTCCCAAAGAAACAAATTTTTCCGATTATTTTGCCGACACCTGTGTTTAAGTCTAGATTTGGTATTTCAAAAAATTTTGTGGAAATGAATCCATCTCTCTATATTGATACGAATGGAAATACCCAGATTTTAGTCAGATGTGTAGATTATACCAAATATAGGGGCAATAATTTTACATTGTATAATCCAAAGTCAAATTCACTCTATTATAAATTGACTGGCAAAATTACTGAAAACTTGTCCCTAGATTCTTTTAGAGTAGAAGAAGTAACTGTCGACTACAATTTACCCAAACATACTACCTATTGGATAGGATTAGAAGATATACGATTTATCGATGCTTCAAACATACTTGTAACAGTTCCTGAACTAAATGAATCGGGACTACCCTGTATTTTTCGAGCAGTTCTGAACGGATCAACGATATCCTCTTTTGTCAAATGTGAGCCAAGTAAGACAGAAAAAAACTGGATGCCTTTTTTAGACAAAGTACTTTATTCAGTGCATCCCTTTCAAATCAAGTCGATCGATACCAATGATATAACAGAAATTAATTTGCCAAACAATTATGTACTTGAAGGATATCACGGGTCGTCAAATGGAATCCCGTATTTGAATGGAATTCTATTTCTCATTCATAAAAACGAGGATGTAGTAAAACATCGATGGATACTTTTCAATCCGGCACTAAATAAAGTGAAAGTATCAGAACCATTTGTTTTTTTCTCACATAGTTTTATAGAATTTTCATGTTCAATTGCTAGATACCAGGACCATATTTACGTCAGTTTGGGAGTAAATGACGATAAAGCATTTATCTTGAAAGTATCCACATATGATATTGAGGCGAGTTTTGTAGGGAATACTTTACTTCGCTGGGATGATTAGACCCATTAGAAGATAAAAAATGAAGCCATTCTCCATTTAGTAACCACCTATTACACAATGGAGGTTCGTATTACTGATGCAGCACTATTTCGTAAGTCGGTAGATGCTCTGAAAGAGTTTCTACCGCAAGCACAACTCCGATTTTCAGAGGAAGGAATTCGCGTAAATGGAATGGATGCAAGCCATGTAGGATTCGTGGATTTCCTGCTTTCCAACAAAGATTGTACCATCGTTAAACTTCCGAGCGAAGCTGAAATCGGCATTTCAATGAGTGTACTCAGTCGGGCAATTGCCAACTGTGCCACGAGTGATTGTATTACTCTTTCCGAGGCGGGTGATCGTTTAAAAATCGGATACAAAACCGAAGGTCGTTCGGCAAACTTTGAGCTTCCAACACTTCATATTCAGGATGATGTAGTACAAATTCCTGAAATGGACTATGGGGCAATTATTAAGGCGAAATCCTCAGATATTGCCGGAATTATTCGTGATCTAGCGGCATTTGGAGACAACGTAACACTGTGTTTGGATGAGGGCGGATTCCATGTACGTGTGAAGGGTGATCTGGGTGAAGGTGAATTGACTCTGGAACCCACCGAAGATCGTGATATGACCCTGGAAGGCGATACAATTGAAGTGGAATATGGCATGAAATATCTCCAACAGATTGTGAAACATTCCAGTTCTATGGCTAACACTATGGAACTGGCGTTTCAAGATGGGCAACCGCTTCGTGTCACAGCAGAATTTGGTAAAGGAAGCCGGTTCATGGCATACTTGGCGCCTAAAGTATCTGAAGACTAATGTTTGGATTGGGTTTTTTTATTTTTCGCCGTAGAACGAAGAAAAATAAAGGAAAGTTTTGTGTTGCAGACTGTGGGATTCGAACCCACGCGTATCTCTACATCGGTGCTTAAAACCGACGGCATAACCACTAACCGAAGCCTGCTTTGTTGTGGGGACCCCCACAATATGTCCTACGCGACCTTTCTTTAGGCCGAAATCAGTCCTTCATTGTTACCCAAAGAAATCCTTTGGATGATTTAGTGGGATCATCCAGACTTGTTGTCATGTTTCAAGTCTGACGGGGAAACCAGAGATTGAATGTGGCGCTGGTTATCATTATATTTTCTTTACTTTCTTTATTTTCCGTGTTTTTAACATCTTTTTACGGCGCCTTGAACCACCTCTTGGATTATTTTCATTATTACTGGGATCTCCCGTATGAACAGATCCTCTGTTGTTTTGTGCATTTGCTCTTACAGCAGTAACATTATTCACTGATAAGTTATTATTTCCTACAGAATTATTATTTGTATTTGAATGGTTCAGATATTCTTCAATCCAACCAAAATAATAGTCCATTCCTTCTGATCCGTTATTGTACCAAGTTCGGAGTCCTTGGATTATGTCTTCTCTGGAAGCCGAAAACTCTGTCATCATATTTGCTACAACTTCTTCAAAATTGGCCTCAAACCATTCCGAAGTGGTATAATTATAATCATAATCCTCATCGTCATCTTCTCCTTCAAAGGCTCCAGCTTCTCTGGCACCATCCTGAAGAAATGTAGAGATATCCCAGGAATCTGGAATTCTGCCTCCTCGTTGTTTTCTCACCCTTTTGCGTGAACGCATGTTTATATATTGGAAAGAAAGAAGTTTTAATTTTTCCTTTGCCGGCGTGTTTTACTCTGTGTTTTCGCCTGCCGGCGTGTCTTCGCCTGCCGCCTCTTCTTATACCACACATAAATATATTCAAATCTCTCTTCGTCCTCTTTTCCCAATACTTGACCTTTGACTGCATTGGTCGGATGACGATTTCCCAAAGGGAGAAGAATTGTATGATGCAGAGGGGGCAATAGATCCTTCACCGCTTCAAACATCTCTTCTGGCATATTCAGAGCCATGCTGCCACCTGGCAGCAAATACCGCCAGGCATTCGCGACAACCGGTTTAAAGAACTTATCTAAGAATCCCTGTTTGGAATCGTAAGCCGGCATTTGTTCATATTCCTCAATCATGAAATACGGCGGTGATGTGAAGACCAAGTCGTACTTCCATTTACTGAAATCCACGGTTTCCGAGGGCTGAAATGTCATCTGAATATGCGATGTTGGTTTCACGGTCTGAATGAGTTTTTCATAGGCCGGTGCCATAGCCGTGTTTGCATCCACGCCATAATACGGAATTCCCATGGACATGGCTGCTAAAGCACGGCCTCCCCATCCTGAACTGAAATCCAGAATTCCCACTTTCGGTTTCAGTTGGCAGTAGACCCATTTTGCCGCTGCTGGTCTGAACTGATTAATTGTACCATAATATAGCTGAAAAGCGTAATACATCATGCGAACAAGTTGATCATCCGTGTAAGCAGATAGGGGTTTTTTGCGATACCGGACTACGAGTTCTTTGAGATGTTTGACTTTTGCCGGGTCTCGCATAGCATCCACAAATGAAATATGGCTCTTTGTTTTCGCCTTCAAACGATGTCCCAGAAAAAACGCATCCAGTGTTTTTGTGCCTACTTGACTTCGCCCAGGATCCTCACAGGGTGATTCCTTCAACTGTTGATAGGATTTCCGAATGTCTTCGGGACCTATCGGTCGTATTCTTCGGGCCAATTCCATCTCTATTTAGAGGTTGGATAAAGCGATGCCAAGTGTTTGAGGATCAACAGGTTCATTGGATTTTATGTAAATTGCATCATATATGGATGCCAACTGTTTTGGCATAAACTTTGCTGGACGATTTGTAACATCTACCAGGACCTTTCGCTTGGCATCGGGCAAAAAATAGGCACTTAAATCATCATTCCACTCCGTTTGCGCAACAACATAATAAATAAATTTGTCAATGGATTGAAAACACTTAAGTGTCCAGGCGCGAATACCAAATAATGTTTCGGTAATGATATCACAATATTCAGTATCAAACCTGTACGCCATTTCATTCAGAAAATTATCATCCTGCTTTTCCAAAACTTCATACAAATTGAAATTATCTTCCTTAAATTCAGCATGATCTTTGTCGCAATTCAGAATCAGAATCTTATCACCCTGAAGTTCATGAGACAGGTCTGGATTTGTTAAGAGGATTTGTTCAGGATAGGATCCGGAACCTACTATAACAAGTATAGCATCCCATTCAATAGAATAGAATTTGGAGAGGAGTGTGTGAAATCGTAGGTCTAGAGATTGAATGGATTTGATGGGAATTTTCCTCCCCAATTCTGAAATAAACAGGGAATCATCGCCGCTTTTCATACATTCATTCCATCGTTCTAAAAACGGAATACAGGAATCTGCCTCTGCTTGTGACCAGCCGGGTAAAGGCTTTGGTTGTTTGCCCATTACGGAACATTTGGTAAACATACTCTGCGGTGTTTCACCACGGACGGTTAAATGTTGGGTTTCCTGAATTGCCTTCTTTTTGCGTTCTTCCGTATCATCCAGAACTGGCTTTTCCGATCGCTCTTTCTGAATTTCAATAATTCGGTTCAGTAAATTGTATTTACTAAGCCGAGATTCCATTCTATGATTCTATTCTATAGAATTTTTATTTAGATGTTTGATGTTTCGCCTTTTGTCGTTTCACTTGTCGTTTCACTTGTAGTTGCTTCGCTTATCGCTTCGCCTACGGCTTCGCTTTTTGTCGCTTCGCTTACCCAAGTCCTAGCGCTCGGATCCTTTGCCCCAGGAGTCCAAGCCGGCATCCACATATGTGGAATACAGTATGCCGCCTCTGAACCATACAGTTCCTCAAATTTCTGACGATACCATACACCTTCAGCTGTGGTCGGAGGATTATGAATCCATTTACCACAGGTCTTGTCCAGTCCTTTCTCCTCAGCATGTTTTCCAACTGTGACATACCAACTTTCCTCTTCTGAAGAAACTCCGTCACTAAATGCCTCTTTTTTGCGCCATAGAACGGTTTCCGGTAGTAAACCGGTTGATTGAAATGCCTCGCGAAGAACCTGTTTTTCTACACGGACACCCTGCCGAGGCCTTCGGAGAGGCGTAATGAGAGAGAGCCACGTTGCCACAACCTGTTTATCCAAAAAAGGCGTTCGTGGTTCCAGGCCATGTGACGAAATACACCGATCGGACCGCAAAACATCATACATATGAATCTCTTCCAAAAGTCGTCGTGTTTCCGTCTCAAATGCCTCTTCCGAGGGAGATCGGTAAAAATAAAGGTATCCGCCACCCACTTCATCCGATCCATCGCCATTCAGAATCACCTTAATATCCGTGTTTTCCTTAATCCATTTTCCAACTAACCAATTCCCCACAGATGCCCTCACAGTTGTAATATCATAGGATTCAATTGCCGGAATCACCTGTTCAATAGCATCCAGGAAATCCTGTTTGGAGAGCAGAATTTCGTGATGTTCAGAACCTATATAGTGTGCCACTTGTTTGGCATACGCAAGGTCCGTGGATCCGGGCATACCGATGGAAAATGTATGAAGTCGTTGTCCTTTTGCTGCTAACGCCCTAGCTGCTATTGCCGCTACGAGACTACTATCCAAACCACCACTAAGCAGAGCACCCACAGGACGCTCGCTCATCAGTCGTTTCTCTACTGCGGCTTCCAGAGCCATTCTTAGGTTGGCAGCAGTCAGAGTAGGAATCTTGACACAAGGAATACTATGATACTTGAATTGTTGTTTGAGAATACCTGTTTTGAGACAATACTCCTTTACTGTGCCCGGAGGAAACGGGCGAATCCAGTCACATCCCTCAGGAAGTGCTTTCAGTTCTGAGCTCCAAACATAGGATCCATCCTCTCTCTGCGCTTCAAAAAGCGGTCGAACTCCGAAAGGATCGCGTGCCACTATCACGGTTTCTTTTTCCTGATTCACGCAAACTATTGCAAACACGCCGTCCAGAGTTCGGCAGACTTCTTCCAGAGATAGATTTCGCTCAAAAAAGAGCGGTAAAAGCACTTCACAATCGCTACTGCCTTCACTCAAGGGAATTTTATGTTTATCCGCTAAGTCCTTATAATTGTAGATCTCCCCATTACAAACAAGACTATTCTTGTTGGCGTCCTGAAACGGTTGATTTCCCTGATCTGTGAGTCCATTAATCGCTAGACGAGTGAATCCCAGACGACTGTTGGGACTCGGTTCTGCATACCCAGTAAACTCAGGACCACGCGGCTTCAGTTGTAGGATGTGCCGAAACAGTTCCTCCTTCGGAACCGTTGTACACCAGGATCCCAGAGTTGCCCAAATTCCACACATGATCTAGATCTTCCTTTTTCGTGTGGATTTAGACCTTCTGCGTTTGCTTCTATATTTCCCACCCATAACGGAACAATTGTTTCTTGTTTTTGCTCTGCCTTCCTGGTTGCGTACGTATGTCTCTAATTTAGCTATCATGGATTCATACCCCGCTACAATTTGCTGGATCTTTTCGCGTGTTTTTTGGAGTTCGACGGATGGGTTATTTTCCATTTCCTCCAATGCTTTTTCTACATTTGCCAGAGCCGTTTTGTAAAACAGCAAGGATTTTTTGTAGTTGGCCAAGGTTTTTGCCGGTGTTTCTGCAGAATTCATTCGTCTTATGTAGTAAGAAGAATGAAAATGAAAACCCGAAAAAAAGGGGGAAGGTTGGTGGGTCAAGGCGCCTACGGATGTGTATTCCGACCGTCAATCCGTTGTGACCGAAACCGAACCCGAACAAATGGCGAAATCTCCAAATACATGACCCACAATGCTGCCGTAAGTGAATTTTCCAAGAAACAATATCTAGAGAATATGAATGTCAATCAGGAATTTATTGTATATCCAACACGCATATGTAGGCCACCTGTGTATATGAATCGTAGCTTCCGAGAACGAAACAATCTAGCCACCTGTTCTCTGAAAAATCAAAAACCCACACATCTCCTCCAGATGAAAAATGCCGGTACCTCGCTCTACAAATGGACACTGGATCCCGTGGATGCCCCTGCATTTCTGAACAGTCTGAAACATCTGTGTTCGGGTTTAAAGAAACTCCATGATGCCAACATTGCTCATCTGGACATTAAACTTGGAAATATGGTTACACAGAAACGATCCGATGGTACATATTTGACTCGTCTGATTGATGTGGGTCTCCTACAGAAAATGACGGACTATGATTCCGTGACGGCGCATGAAAAATCGGTTTTTTCGGCACTATACTTTGCCTGGCCTTTTGAAACACGATATCTTGACCCCGCGAATTCTATACGAATTCCCGTAAGACGACAACAGACTACGGCCTATTATGAATTCGCTGTTCGCAAGATTCAACCACCAGTTGATGTAAAGGATATTTATTACACACCTGGATTTGGTCAAACACTTACACCGGCTCTCGTGAATACCGCGATTCTACCCTATTTTGCCACTTTTCCAACTGCTCTTGAACTAAACACATTTATAGCAAAAACTACGGATATCTACAGTCTTGGTCTGGTATTTCTTCAACTGAATAAGTTTTTACAGTCTGACGCCTTGAACACCCTTGGAAAAAAGATGATACACCTGCTTCCTCAGGAACGGCCGACTATAAGTGTCGTGTGCGAAGCGCTTAACGCGATCGTTTTGTAATGTAGGGAAGTACGAAGAGTCCTATCGCCGTCCACATGGCTACAATGGAATTTGAACCCTCTGAAATTAGCCAGCGAATCGCGGTACAATGGGGCGTGGATACAATAAATGGAGATATGAGGATTCCATACAAGGATAGATGCGTACACAGATAGGTGTAGAGATGGGACGCACTATAATGGACAAGAATCCAACATAAATAGAATAAAGCAAACCTCTTACACGCTGCTAACATGTACTTACCTTTTTACGAACTAGGTGAGGACGGAACAAGACGACTCAATTTTTGAGAAAGATCCACATAGAGAAGTGTCAGGGTCTGAATATCCTGCTGCATTTTTCTGAATTCAAACAAAGATACCTCCACTGTATCTTTTTTTTCGGGAGCAGCCGGTGTAGGCAGCAGAGGTGGAATACTATTTTCCGTCGGCCTTGAATCATATTCAAGGCCAAAGGAAGTAGGCTGAGATTGTACATTGCGACTTTTATCGCAATGTACAACTCGGTCTTCCGTCAGTAAATGTTTCTTTCCTGACTGAATCAAATATAGGCCGGTAATGGGTTCCTCTGGATTTGTTATGGCATCCAACAGGTGTCCTACACTCAATTTCGCCTCAGTACTTGTATGTGTATGGGTCACGGAATATTGAACACCATTCCATTCAATTGAGAATGTTTGTGATTTATCCCAGGTAAATGACATTCGTTTTGCCCGAATCCGATGACTGATATAGGTAAAGAGAATACTGGACCTGTATTTCATATCAATGAAATCGGCGACTTCTTTGTCTCGCACGGTTTCAATAATCTGATAAATGGAAAATTTTGATGTGACCATAATTTCTTTAAATTGATCAAGACCGATACGCGCATGTTTGGTTCCTTTGGTCGCATTATACCATTCTGTTAGTGTGTTGAATCGCTTCTTATTATTTTCAATATTAATAAGTTGTCCTTCCAGGGAAAAGAATACGGCATCCTGTTTTAGAGCACCGCGAAGGTTAAGCCGAACAGAACGAAACCGAGCATGAAGAAGGAATTCCAACAATCTCTGAAAATATGCTGGATCACGGCAAAACAACTCATACAGAAACGCAATTTGTGACTCCATGACTGAAAAAAGACTGTACATTCGTTTCAATGGTTAAGGAACTTCTCAATTTTTTATGGATTTATACTTTTCTGCATCATGTATACGTTCAGCGCTGCATGAACTCCCTGTCTCTGAAATCCGTATCCCTCGTATAAACTCTGAAGTTTTTCTGAAGAGGCACCCTCATCTACCATTAGCCAAACATCGTCTATCTGATACTGAATGGCGATTGTGGTTAGAAGTTTCAAAAGACCTTGAATAGGACTTGGCTGTGTGGAATCTTTGGTTCCAATTCGGCAGACATCGGTAATCCAGAGTTGCGGTTCCCCAGTTTCTAGCCAATCATAGTACTGTAGACTTCCAAATGCCCAACTTGACGGCGAATTCCAAACAAAAGTATAAGCGGATAAATTTTCCGTTTCAAGATCTTTCTGAACCTCGGCTTCCGTAATATTCAGACCATTTGCAGAAGAACCAATGGTTTTAACAATCCAAGCCTGCGTTTCTTTCGGCAAGTCAGAAGGATTCAGAAAATAGGCGAATCTTGAAGTGCGAACTTCTTTTGTAGGAAATAATGGATGGACGGGCATTTTATTTTTTTAAAAATCACAATGAAAAATAAAGAGTAACAGGTATTTCAATTTTTACCTATAGATGAATATTCGCGGGTTCAATGGTTTCTCCAAATTTCAGGGGATTTGCTGAAACTGTGGGTCGTGGATAGCGCACATACAGAGGTGATCCAGATGTAATTGGGACAGGAATATTTACCTGGTCAATCCTGAAGGCATTGGTACAGATAATCTTAACATCCTCGGCACAGCGAGCCATATACTCCCATTCCTCATTGGCTTTCTGAAGTGCTTCATCTAGAGTGGGATACAAATGTAGCTCATTCTGAACAGTGTTTTTATAGAGATATCCGAGCATGGTAGAAGATGATTTCCTATTCTACCGTGCTAAACTTTGTCAATTTTTAACAAACCGTTACGCTGCATTACATTTACAAGAGCTAAGACTGTTTGTAATTATAATTGAACCGGCTAGAAATGCCAGATGATTATTAATTCTTGAAATATCATCCTTTGCCGTAATTATACCAATGCCTCCCATAATACATGAAAATATACCTAGTCCGAGTGCAGCGGTTTTTAATGCCTCCATAATATGAATTATATACTATTCATATGCTTTAGATTAACTAAATACTGTTAGAAACCTAAAAGTTCCGTTTAGTGAATAAAAAAAGGTAAAAATAGGAAATTCCTATCATTACTTTTTATTTTTATATTACTCTCACATTACTTACATATATTCTCTACTTGCGCCTACCAGTCAGAGTGGTACGCATATCACGGGTACCATCAGCCTTTACAAACTGCGCAACAGCATACCGCTTATCCTTGGACCCATCAGACTTTGTGGGCATCTTGAGATCGGTGGTCTTACGAGTAGAAGAAGCAGGCATTTTCAGAAATAAAACTTGGAAAACACGAAAAGGAAGTCAACAACCTACCACCTAACCTGTAATCTGGCTTCAATTTTTTCCCCTGATCAGTATTTGGATTTTCTCCTACGCATTTGTTCACGAAATCTTTGGAATTCTCTATCATTTTTATCTATTGCACAATCCAAGCAATTGTAGTTACAGTAGTGTTTCAGTTTACCCTGATTATGCATTTTATTCTCGCACCAGTTGCATGTTTTCCACTTAACTAAAGGAATTTGTGCCAGCACAGTTGCGAAAATGGCCTTGGAATCCATTGAAAAGAAAAGAAAGAAGTGAAAAGAAAAGAAATAAATAACAAATACAAACACCCATAACTGAATCTGGTTGTAAAAAAAATTTCAATTTTTTCCTATATGGAAGAAGAGAATTTCTTTTATTTTCCTTTACGAAACTTAGTCATGTGACCAAGGCGTGACGACGTATACTCCGCCATTTCATCACGGAAATCATCCAGACGTACCTGATAGTCTTCATCTTCACATGCCGAACAACAGAATCGTCTGGATGATGTTAGCATTCGTGTTTCACACTTGTACTGTTTGCATCTACGAATCTTACGAGGCGTTATAGAGTCTGCTGGCTCCACTAAACGTAGCAGCTCAATCAATACATTAGCATACAAATATAACGTATGATACTCCATTTTCAAAATAAAAAGAAAAGCGTAATCAATAGTTATTAGAGTTATTTGTCTTCAATTTTTACATTTAATGAAGGGAAAACAGATACAGTAACTGATTCAGTTCTGCCATCATTTCATCACGAATGTTGGCCAAATCCGTATCCCGTTTCTGAAAGTGCAGGTCTTCAGACACGTATTTCAAACAATTCAGAATGAATTTCATAATGGTCTTATCATTCAGATTATGAACTTGAACAGTGTTTGTTTTACCAGTTAGTCGGGGTCTTCCGTATTTTCCAATATACACCTCTACAAAGGAATCAATCAGTCCATCCAACTTTTCTAGGGCGGCATCTGTGGCTTTGTGTCTGGAATAGGATTCCGTTTGCCAATGGTAGAGTTTAATCTGTTCCCGCATTGTGAAAAAGAAATGAATATCTATGGCGGCCATTCTTCTACTCTGGCAAAACAATTTCTCCGTCTTCTGAAAGATACGGTGCAGGTTCTTCCCACTCATAGGACTTACATACATCCTTCCCTTCTTTTTTATAGTGCATCCAAACACCGGCCGCACCCAATTCGCACACATTCCACTCGTTTTTTATCCACAGTTTAGGAAAGAGATCATTCAGTTTTTTTAGGAATGTAAATGCTGGACACCAGGCGGTAATATATTTCAGAACCAGAAGATTCTCATCTTCGTGTTTTACCTCCACATCCCAGGCTTCCCATTTCGTTCCCCAGGCCTCGCGTTGTTTGTCCACATCTTCCTCGGCTGGAACAAAATGTTTGAACGAGAGTTCGTGCTCTTTAATTTGAGCCAGATCCTCCTGATGGCCAATCAAAGTCAGAGTGTTAAAGCAATAATTCGGCATTGTTGAAAAGTACACAAACCGGTTATCAGTAAAAGGTTGATTCAATTTTTAGCGTAAAAAAATGAATCAATGTAACTCATCAGATTGATATTTTAGCGTCAAAATGAATTCACTTGAACTTACAGCATTTCTGCTTCTTTTGTGCTATGTTCTTTTCAACTGGATTCTTATCTTGTTATCAACTTGGCCTGGTGTAAATCCAAAAATGGAGTTATCCTAATCAGACTTGAAATGTGTGATATTTCAAGTCTGATGAGGCAGCCAGAGATTGAAAGCAGCAACTTTTGTCGCCACTTTCAACTCTGGTCCTAAGATTTAAAAATATATAATTATAATCTTTTTTGTATTACTCCACATAATGGTTTAGATATGTCTGGATCATGTTACGGAGCAGGAGACGATTTGCCTTCTTCTTCAGCATCTTGGGAGTCACGGAGATTGTGGGATAGAAGGGCACACTGAATTCAATTTGTTTGTAAGGCTTAGCATCCATCGCAACCAACTTCATAATCAGACGAAGATGCTCATCCACTTCGTCTCCATTAGCACAGAATGCGTTTGAACTAGGAATTATTTTTTGTTCCTCATCATTCAGATCATGCTTCAGTGTCACAGAGAATGTGTGATCCACAAGTGGCTGGACCACAATCTTGTCATAATCGGAGCAGTCTGGCTTGTCCAGATAAATCTTCATAGGAGTGACATGATCAGGAGAATCCTCGTCCTCCTCATACTCGTCCTCTGACTCTTCATCCTCATCCTCATCCTCATCCTCTGACTCTTCTTCCTCTTCACCCTCTTCATCCTCATCCTCCTCGTCAGAAGGCACATATTCAGAATCCTCCTCATGTTCAGACTCTACATCAGACTCTTCATCCTCACACACATCCATCTGAGGAGTTTCGTTCTCGCTCTCCTCACTCTCCTCCTCTTCCAGAACCTTCTGAATGAGTGCCTTTACCTCCGCAAACTTCAGAGCCTTCTTATCCGACTTGCGCAGAAACTCATTACAGAGCTTGAAAATCTCACGGTCACCCAGACCATCGTTCAGCAGAGACTTCACAAAAGATAGAGTAGCAGACATTCTGAAAATAACAAAAGAAACTGTGATGCTTCCTACATACTTGTTATCACCTCCTTCAATTTTCTAGACTGGATGGGGGATTTAAAGAAAAATCCTAGATCTGACGATTGAAAAAGTCCTCGCTTTTTCTTTTTTAGGGATTTTTTGGAATTTTTCAGAATGGAATTTATTTGTGTGTGGAATTACTTTGGAATAGTGCGTGGAAATCCAGGAGAAATCTCCGTTTCAATGTTCCATCGCAACTCCTCAATCAATTTACTATCATTATATATACGGCGTATTAGAATATTCTTCTCCTCTGAACGAACTAAAACATAGCGCCATCCAGAGTAATGTTCCGCAACAGGAGTCATCTGTTTATCCGGTGATTGTAGTAATACAGCAGCGGCATGCTGCCACTTACATTCGCCAATTTGTCTGGTCAAAGGAATAGGTGGTAAATACACCACGGGTTCAAATACCGGTGCAAGAGAAATGCACTCCGCCAACTTATCAAAGTCAGTTGTAGATGCCATTTAGAAAAGAAGAGAAAAGAAAAGAAACACAGAAACACGCACACCTCCTACATTCTTTTCATCTAGTATTTCAATTTTTTCCCACTAAAGAAATTCTTATATTTATCGCCTAATACATAACATCCATTGGATCTCGGCCATCTCCCCATACTTTTCAGAGAAGATCGGGCCGTAAATCCACGTGTATGGACTCCTTTGCGTGTTCTGAAAGGCGATATGGCTAACGCATTCTTGGACCAAGGATACGGTTTCTTTCGGCAGGTTTTATTGCGCATTCTCCTAGTAAAGATTGAGTTTAAAATTATACGCCAGACAAATATTTAGTGAATATGGAATCTAGTAATTTTATGGATGCTATGATGAGTCTGTTTATGATTATTACTGTTCTGGCATTTTCCTTTGTTGGTAGAAAAGTACATGCTCTGGAAAATCGGATTCTTGCTTTGGAACGGCCTACCGTTCCTTTTCAGAATACACAATAAGAATTTAAACATCCCAATTGTATTCCATACAAATGCTTCAGATTCAAACAGCTGTTGTCAATAATCCTGAATGGATTGAACTCCAACTTCAGACTCTGAAAGCCTGTGTGAAAGGGGACTGGACCTTTACCGTCTTCAACGATGCCAAAGAGTTTGCTGATTTTTCCAATTTTGGAGATGCCGGAATGCGCCGTAAAATTCAAGATACCTGTTCCAAACTGAATATTCCCTGTGTGCCCCTACAAAACGCCCATCATCAAAAAATTCAGTGTCCCGCGACTCGCTGTTATCACGCCATGCAGAACATGCTAGAATATCAGCGGCGAACACCCAAAAAAGGACGGTACTTATGTCTGGATTCTGACATGTTTGTGCTGCGACCTATTTCGGCGGACATTTATTCTGAATACGCAATGGCCATCGTTCCCCAACAGCGCGACTGGCTCCGCTATTTTTGGAATGGACTCTACATGTTTGACTTTTCTTTACTTCCTGAATCCCTCATCTCCCTCATGGATTGGCGATGTAATGATGTAGAGGGAGTTTGGACGGATGTGGGAGGCGGTATGCACACAATTCTCAAACAGATAAATCCCGCTAAGGTATATAAAATTCCCCATTTGTCCTCAGGTTCCTGGAACATGGATCAGTTCCCCTTTGATTCCGTAAACGCCGAATGGCTTTCGTTTTGTATGACGGATCCTCGCAATTCTAAGGATGGCAAATTCTTCAGTGAACTCTACGATTCCACATTTTTCCACTTTCGTGCTGGAGGAAATTGGGAATGCCGAAATCCTACCGAATACCAAACAAGTGTTCAGACTCTTCGCTCGGTAATTGAGAGCGTTTGTAAAACCTAAACCCAAAGTATCCTGCTACATCAGAATGTGGACACTTCAGGATATGATTACCGCCTTTGACCTAGGAGTAAACCTACAGAAAGAATCCGAGAGATGTATGATTCTAAGAGAACCACAACTTCAGAGATTTCCAAAAGGGAATTGGCTCTGGTATTGCCTAATTCAGGAAATGCCAGCCGAATTCCGTGTTTCAAAAAGGCTTCATACATCTCATTCCGAGGTTCTGAACTACTGTGCTACCCTGTTTGGAAAAACACTGGTCGTTTCCGACAAGGATGTGGATATTGATACCGATAAAGGTGAGTTCTGTAAATCCGCCGGATTTGTGATATGCTATGATAAGGATACACCCCTAGAAACGGAGGAAATAGAATGGATGTTATTATTTCATGTAGGAAACACTGGTGTGTGGAGGCGGCGTTGGATTAGGGGTTCATAAAGTATAGCCAATAGTAGAGTACTTCCTTAATGGAGTGGATATGGTTATTGTATGCCGGTCTGGTTCTTCTGGTTGCGATTATAGCCTATGAATGGATACGGGGTCGCATGATAACAGAAGGATTCACCGATGGTCAGAAACAGATTCCCGAGTTTTTTAACCGGTATTTTCCCAAACGATACGATGTGGTTCCTGGTCAGCAGAGGGAAGAAGATGGATGGATAAGAAATTCTCGTTACTTTGAGGGATATGTGGATGTTCAGAAACTCGGATACAAAGCTGATTTCTGTCGTGTTGTGGAGAAAGAAGGTGATCCCGAGTCTCGTATTATGGCCTGTGCTCTTGCCGGCCAAGAAGGTCTAGATTCTCTTGCCTATCGCACCACCTCGGCTAGGTCAGGATTTCAGTTTTCACGCGACGACTATTTCCGTGATGTAAACGGGGATAAACGCGATGATTATGCGCGTATCGTAAAAGTTTCTCCGGCTCCTAAAGATGCCTGGGAAGCACGTGCTGTTCTCGCGGGTCTTACACGATTCAGACAGGATTCAGAGATCCAAGATACTGACCCACCTCCCCACATTGCCGATCTCCTCTGGTTTTTTGAGGGCATTATGGTCTGGTATCGCTGGTTTGATGACATGTTGGATTATGCTGAGAATACACGGCTCCAAATTGCCGGTGAAATAAAGGTGGACGAGACACCCCAAAAGCCGAAGACCAAAGGACTGTCTATGAATCGTTTGCCGGCAGAAACAACGGATCAATTCCTGAAAATTGGCGAAAATGATCGCATGGAGTTTGAATCTGTGGTTCAACTTAGAGAACTCCGAGCCATTAGTGTTTGGGTATATTTTGATGAATTTACCAACAATGCTCGGATTTTTGATTTTGGAAACGGAGCAGGCAAAGAAAATATAATTCTGGGAATTTTGGGAAGAGGCAATAGTACACCGGATTCGGCCGAATTTGGTCGCCTAGCCGCTAGACCCTCCAGTTCCAACCTTGTCTGCCAGGCAAAAGCACCCAAAGAAGTTCATCCTGCCACATTTCTGAATCAAAGTGGTGAGGCGGATATTGAATTCTGGGACTGCCCTGGACCTGAACCAGTAGATTCTACTTATCCTGAAGATGAACGCACAAACCTGGATGAAGCCCTGCCACCAACAGCTAATCTCCTGTTTGAAATCTGGGATGCAGCGCAACGTAAAATGCGCATTCTTGTTCAGGATGCCATTCCTCTGAAAAAATGGGTTCACGTCGCCCTCACAACTACCAACATGGATCCGCTCCGTCCTATTTGGCAGGTCTACGTAAACGGTAAAAAGATGTACGAAGAGGCCAATGGGCATATGCCTCTTACCTCCTTCACGAGCAAAAACTACATTGGTCGATCCAATTGGGAATCGGAATCCTCACAATACAATGATCGCGATGAACGATTCAGAGGCGCGATGTTTGATTTCCGGTTGTACCGAATTCCCATGTCCGCTGCAAAAATCAGAAAAACATATGATTGGGGCTTCCAAAAACTAGACATGAAATAGAAATGGCTGTCGCCGTATTCAAAACTCGTTCAGTGATCGGTGAAGCGGTCGCTGAACAAGTTGGATCCGAGTGTAAACTAAGTGTAACATTCACTAAACTCCCAGAAGGCAAACATGGATTTCATATTCACAAAGCCGGTGATCTACGCGGAGAAGGATGTCAGGGTGCATGTGAACATTGGCACATTGGGCCCCCTGTAAGTCATGGGGGCTTAAAGACCAAACATCGTCACACCGGAGATTTGGGAAATATCGCTATCACCCGAAAACGCCGTATTTTCCGACGCACCTACACACTTCCTGGTATCAAAGTGGATGAGTTGTGGGGACGAACCTTAATTGTTCATGCCGACGAAGATGACTTGGGAAAAGGCCCATACGAAGACAGTAAAACCACGGGCCATTCGGGAAAACGAATCGCCTGTGCTATTTTTGGACGTGCTAAATGTAACTAAACGCGTATAAATCGTGTAGCAAACAATAAAACAGCCACTACGACCAAAACAAAGAAGAAAAAGCGGAAACTTTGTTTGGAATTGGCCCCTGAATTCACTGTGGAAATATACACTCCATACAATATAAACAACGCAACGCCGAATATGATTAAATATGTATTTATATCATATTGGGATTGAAACGATTCATAAATACGTGTAGGAGGCATGGCGTCGTATTTGGTATCCGCGGTAGCTTGATTCTGAACTTCTAATAAACCGCGAATTACATTGGAAGGATGAGCAGGATCTTTCTGGCTCACATCTTTGCTTACAGGGATTCTGGCATCTACAGCAAACGATTGGGACATTTCTACTTAGGTGAATGTTTAGGAATGTACTCCATAAGGCAGTCTAGCAGACCAATGATTCGGTGAGATAGTCTGACCAACAAAAGGAGACCAGGATGTACCAGGTTGTGTAATGGGTCTCTGCTGATAAAATACTTCATTTAATCCCGATGTCTTGGCAGCCTCGGCAGCAAAGGCATATTGTGTGGCAGGCATCGGTTTGGATGCCCATTCTCCTGTGGACTGAGGAGCTGTGTAGAGGCCACCGTTTGCCAGAGGTGGAGGTGCTTCCTGACTTGGTCCCCACAGTGTAGAACCGGGCAAAGAGTTCCATTGGCCCCAGGTTGTTACAGGAAATGCCTCGGCTAGACTGGCATATCCACCTCGGTATCTCCGGTGCCTTGACGCACGCTTATGACTTTTACGACCACGAGTTCTACGACCACGAGTTCTACGACCACGAGTTTTATGACCACGAGTTTTATGAACCTTTGGCATTTTGTTAAGGTCTGCGGTTTAAATCGTGGATTGTTTTATTCTCCTAGAAAAATGGCGAATACTGAAGAAAGCAAATCAGCAAAAGTGCGTCGTATGATTCAAGAAGTGGAGGAAGCTCTGCGCGAGGAAACACCCGCCCAGGTAAGTGCCCGATTTGCCGAGTACCAGAAAGATTTTCCCAAGATCTTTGAAATGGTTCTAACACGTACCTATCCTCGTGATATCATGGAAATGATGATTCAACAACTGGAAAAAATGGAGGCAGGCAATGTAAGCCAACATAATGCTTCTGTTCATGTTGGTGGTGTACTCGTGGATCGTTTTGTAAAACCCCAACTCAAGCATGCTGAAGATAAGTCCAAGTAAAACTAATCCCTAGAAAAGGGATTGCTCTCCTCCGCTATCATTCCCCCATTTGACCGGAATCCCTCAAAAGACAATGTACTTGTTACAGTCGATGATACTCGAATGTACCAAGAATGATATTGAGACGATGTTTGAGCGCGTTCAGGTGCCAGAATCTGCATGAGATCCTGTGTTTCCTTTGTACTATTCTTTTCCCGTTCTACATACCAGATTGCCGATATTGGTTCCCCATATTTCTCACACCAGGCAATGGATCTCTGAATGTTTTCGCGAATCAGGCTGCGAATTTTTGAGAAATCAAAGGAATGAATAAGATCCAGAGTTGCTTGAATAATCTGGTATTCCTGATGTTCCACTTTTTCCTGAAAAGCAAACATTCCTTCCAACCAGGGTTTGTACGCCGGATCGGCCTCAGGCCACTGAAGAAGAGGCTGATTCCAACGAGCATTTGTTTGGACTGTTTTCAGAATTTCCACGACATCCCCTACATCTCCCACAAATCCTTTCCCCACGAAATATCGTTCAGCATTTCCAGCGCGAGATGTATGAGGTTTAGTAAGCGTCCATTCACGAAAGCAGCGTGTCATTAGCCAGAGGAGGTCCAATGTGGGTTTTTCCGTTGTATCAAAACACTTTATAAACATACATCCTCCTTTTGCCAAGACCTGAATTCCCAACAAAACTTCGGCAAGAAGCAAGGGGAAAATCACATCTTCCTGGGCATTATAGTCGGAGCTAAAATCAAATCCACCGTCCGCCGTATATACATGGACACCTGTAGGATATTTAGTTCGCACAGTATTCACAAACCAGTCCTGATTTTTTGTGTGAAGAATGTTTCCTGTTCCATCGGCGCCCTCACAAATCTGAATTTGGGGCCTCTCCTGAAGAAAGCGGACCGCTTTTCTCCATCCTGGAATATTTTTAGCATCAGAACGGAGCGTTATGGCAAAGGTGTCCGAAATCGTCCATTTATTGTCCGCTGTTTTTTTCCAACAGGCCTCAATAAATCCACCAGGGCCTTCGGCGGAATGGGCGGTTCGTAGGTGTCCATCCTGCTGATGTAGTTGTTTTAGACAATCTTCAACACCCACAACATTCCAGAGTTCAATCATTTTAAAGTAGGAACGGGACAGGGGTTGTCGTGAACATACCGATCTTGAGGTTCGGCGATTCCAGGACAGGAAAATATATTCGTAGGGATTTGTGACTTTCTTAAAGTCATCCCAGCGTTGTTCTTTCTGAATATTATTTTTACATTGCTGAAGCGCCTTACTTTCTGGTGTTCTGAATACTGCGCGATCTTTTTCTATTCGCTTCCATTCATCTGACCAGGGCTCTAAATGCCCAACGGGTGGTCCTCCTATTCCGTGAAACTCCATACTTCTGACACGTAAACGCCCTTTAATACTTCATTTTTTAGGAAGCCTAATTATAAATAAGCAATAACACTTATATATATATATATATATCTGGCTTCTTTGAATAAACTTAATTATGATCATAGTTGTAAATAGTGATATTTGTCACTATTTACAATCTAGGCTTCCGTACCAGCCTTGAAATATAACATCCGACCCTTTGGGAAGGGTTTTGTCGCAAAATCAGCAAAGATGATTTTGGGTGACGCATATTGCGGTTGGGGATTTCCATAACCTGTAGTCATTTTCAAGTCTGTCCCGGAGTAATCTACATTAAAAGAATAAATTAAATCTTAAATACTAATAAATGAGCGACAAAAACGAGTATAATTATAATGATTCCAATGATGTTAAAAGTGTGATAATTAATAATTTTGAATATACACTTTCCTCATTACATCCTTCCGGGCCCACTTATAATCAAAAATTTAAAGAAGCTATTGATGCAAAGGATGCATCTTTGCTTCCAAAATATAGGAATAATAACGATCACTTATATTTTTCTGCAATTCTTGCATTACAAGATCCGACATTTTTGCAACAAGCAATTGATGCTGGTTGGCCAATAGCAAAATTTACTGTTGATGATATTAATATTTATAGTGTATACTTAAATATACTTAACTATGAAACATTAATAACACCCATTGATACATTACTTAAAATGTTAAATATATTAAAAGAAAATGGTGCCGATATAATATTAGACATTGAAAAATATATTAAAAACGATAGTATAAATTATGAACCTGTTTATAACTTTTTCTATCAGGCAATGATTGAAAAAGGATTGGATCCTGATTATGAAATATACAAACGAACACCACTCCATTCACTTGCTGAAAAATTTAAGCATAAAATACCGGAATCTTCCTCTGATAAAGAAAAATGGATAGGAACCTTGTGTGATAGCTTAGGATTTTTTCAGCATTACGGGGAATGTTGGAATGATGCAGCACAAATGGCAATTTTATACACTGATGGACTTAAAGAACTAACACAACCCTTTTTTTACTTTCTTAACTTTACACCTGAATTTGTGGAATCCATTCCAGCACTAAAGGATAAGCCACAACAATATCTAGACTTTACTCTTGTCTATTTAAACTCTTTACAACGCCGATTCAGACGTCATTATAATCTAGAAATACAACGTCGTTCTGTAATACGCAATGTAATTCAATCAAATAATATACTTACAAAAGATATTGTGTGTTCTCCAGAACTTATGAGAGAAAAAGAAGTAATTCTTGAAGCATTTAAAAATTATTATATACACGTTTCTACTAATCCGCAAATTGCTAAATCAAAGGAAAATGTTTTTAGACAGTACAAATTGAGTAATTTTGATAAGATAAGCAAATTTGAGGACAAACTTCGTTTAAATGCCTTAAAACAGTTAGAAGAATCTGGAAAGTCTTACAAAGAAATGAATGCATTGCAAGGCACAATACTTCATCCTACAAAAAAATATAAGAATTACATAAATTATTTAAATACACTTACTGGTGGCTACATTACGGAAATATTTAAGCGTTTGTTGGAAATGTGTGAAATTCCAGTGTTAAAAAACATAAAAAATTTATATGAATTAAAAAATGGTGTATTTTTGAATTCTAAATCATATCCATCGTCGATTGAGATCACACAAATACATAATTCTATTTATCGATCTACAAATGCGATACTTGTTGAATATTACTATGAACATTACTATGAAAAGATTAGAGGAAGAATAGGTCATGCAGCACTTTTTTATGTATGTGGAAATAAACAATATTATTATGAAGATAATAGTGGCCCTGTACCATTTATGTGGAAAGATTTTTTCAAACCTGAAACATGGTCTCCACTTTTTCCAGGAATGACAAAAGATGAGTATTGGAATAAAATTGTAATAAGTACATTTTCACTTGACAAATCTTATGTCACTGGAAAGTATAAACATGGATATTACCCTATTATTCAATTTAAAACATTACCTGATTGGTATACATTAGCACCCGGCGAAACAACAATCCTAAAAATAATTATTAAAAATCAACTTGTTCAGACTAAATCTTTTAACAAATTAAATTTTACATGGAATTTGGAATCATCAATAATAGCTGATCTACACTTAATGCCCTATCAAATTGATTTCTTATTTGTTACAGTTCCTCAAACCATTGAAATCCAACCTAATGTTCAATCCAATGTTCCATGGATTCCCAGTGCTATCCGAACGAAAGCACGCACTCGTAGACGCAAAGCTGCACGCAGAAAAACTCGTAGCCGTAGGTAAAATTATACATATTCCTCAATGGTAAGCACGTTCCAAATCCAACTTTAGTTTTGCCGGAATAGACCGTTTATATATTACACGAGTTTCCACAATTTCCCCATCCTTCCAAACATGATGTAAGGATTTAATCTGGTCAGAAAGGCGAAAATACCTATTCCTAAGCTGCATATCCGTAAATTGCGTTCTTTTCTTTATTGGATCACCCCAACTATTCCTTTCTTTCAGAACACAAGTAAAGATTTCAGTTGTTGTGGGAACAATAATTTCGCGTAAACACTCTTCCAAATTTTTTTCCAGATTACGAGAATAAGAATGATCACGCCAACTTTCAGAAAATTTCAGAAGAAGTTCATCTCCTTTCAGCTCTTGATAAATGTTCGCATTTGTTAACTTTAACGGCATCCATAAATCCACTAAATCGCGATATTTTTTGGATAGTTCACGATATTTCGGAATATAATAACATTCACAAGATTCGTCTGTTGTACAAGAACATGGTTCTTCATTTGTTTCAATGTGTTTATAAATTCCTTCCTTTTCTGAAAAATTCTGAAGAAGTTCATTTTCATAAAACTTTACATATTCTGGTGCAACCTTACATGTTACCTTCAGAGTGTAAGCACACATTCCATATGATTGAATATGATACCGGTTTTAGATAAATGTCCAGTTAGCAAATAATTTAGAAAGAATTATTAGAATGAAAAGAACCAGAGTTGTAAATGGCGAAACACTCCCC
>JACCDX010242072.1_pt1 | contig 24412 bp, 40 predicted proteins | sample 7449681 | NCBI WGS metagenome assembly JACCDX01 (sample SAMN15323450, study PRJNA562643) | freshwater metagenome | isolation source: river surface water | place: USA:Blue River Watershed | collected 2017-08-18
ATGGATTTTTTGTACTAGCATAGTGTTCTGCTTTTCGTATTGTTCTCAATAATGCCTGTGCTTCTTTTGATTTATAATCTGGTAAAGGGGCAGGACCATGCCAAGATGGCATTCTTTTTGGAGATGCAGTTGCTTTTGCTTTTTGTCCAGTAAATAAATTTCCTACACCACTTGCAAAACCTCTTAATTTATCTACTATTCCACCACCTTTTAGACCTTTAAATGGATTATATCCAAAAGGAACTCTTGTTCCTGGCATTGGTCCAGGAAGTGATAACATTGGTTTTGGTATGAATGAACCTTGTGGTCTTACGTATCCGACACTTGGTAGTGGAGTGAAAGGACCTTGAGGAACTCCACCAATCATTCCTCCAGAACTATATCCTTTCATTCTACCATAAACTGATTTTGGTCTGGCATCAGCAACATATGATCTTGGATCTATACCAGTATCTCTCTGAAGTCTTGCTTGCTGATCTTCATTTAAGACCAATTCTCCAGGTTTTAGTACAGCAGTTCCTCCACCAACAACAGGGAATGCTTGAGTATCTTGACCAGCACCATCAAATCTTACACCATCATTACTATCAACAACTCCAGAAAAAATTTCACCACCACCTTTATATGCAATTCCTCTACGACCTAGTTCTTTTTCCAATCCTTCAAGACGAGAATAATCAGTTCTCTGACTCATAAGGTCGCCTAATGGACCAGAGGTTTTTCTTTCTATATTTGATTTTTCTCTTTGGTATTCTTTTAATAAATCTTCATTGGATAAACCATAGTCACCAATTTTGAGTCCGCTATAAAGATCTCCAACTTTTTCTGATAAGAATGGAGTTGCCATCTCAAGTCCAAGAAGTCCTAGTGTACCAAACAATCCTCCTCTTCCAGAGATTCTTCCTCTAGGTTTAGATAATTTATCTCCAGCACCTTGAGTTACTCTAGAGTTTTTTCCTCTTGATTTCTTTCTTTGACTATCACTAGTTACTTTATTTTTTTTCTTATCTCTTTCCTTTAAGAATCTTCTTAATGCTGGTATTCCATTTTTTAATAATGAGAATGTAAACTTAGTTACAGTTCCTACAACTACTCTAATAAATTTACCTAAGGGCGTAGTGAATAATACAAATGCCCCTAGTATTGCAGGCCACCAAGTCTTTAAAAGATTTCCAAGTGCTTCAAGTTTAGATTTATTTTTTGGATCTTGTGCCCAATCCAAAAATTTAATTACTGCTCTTCCAAGTATAACCCAAGTTAAGAAGTTTATAATTTTATCTAGAAGATCTTGAACTGGAGCGATGACACTCTTAATAGCGGCAATACCAGTTTTCTTTATATTTTCTAGACCTTCTTCTCTCTTATCTCTCTTTTCTCTTTCTTTTCTTTTTCTTTCTTTATTATATCCATCTTTAGTAATTTTATTCTGCTTCCCAATAAGAGATAATATATTCTCTACACTTTTTCTTATTGCAATTACATTTTCTAAAAGAGGATCCTTTTTTTCTTTCTTAATTTTTACTTCAGGTTCTTTTACATCTACTTTTCCTGGAAGTAAATATTGTTGCTTAGATACCTTTAGTGCTTTGCGAGGAATAAACTTATTAGTTGATATCTTAGTTTTCTTTACAGTATATGTCTTTTTTCTGTCAATATTTTTTAATCTTTTAAGTTCATTTTGTAATAATATTTGATCATCTCTGGAGATTTGCTTATCTCCCATGCTTATTTTTACTAACTTTTCCTTTAATAGTGATAAAAGTTGTTCACCATCCATATCAAAAACATCATCCAGTCCAAGAAGTCCTAATGTTCTTTCATCTACTTCTATAGAATCTGAAGTCTTCTTTTTAGGTGCTGATGTTTTTTTAGATTGAGTTGACTTTGAAGGAGCAGGTTTTTCCTTTGGTTTTTCTTGCTCAACTTTAGGTTCAGAATCAATCTTAACTTTAGTTGTCTTCGCTTTTGGTTTTTTATCTTGCTTAGACTCTTCTAATAAAGTCTGCGCCATCTCAAGAAGGTCATGCGACTTACCTTTTGAGATGGCATCATCTATTTTATTTTTTTCCTTGGTGCTTAATGACCCATAATATAATGATATGAGGTTTACTTGCTCATCAGAAAGCTTTTTAACTAAGTCTTCACCTAGAAGAAATCCGTATAGTTCTCGTAAATTCTTAGTGGACTTAGCCATTTTGTTGCTGTCTTAGTTTTTCTTCTTCTAAATGATTTTGTAATAATGCAACATAAACATCTCTTTCCCAAGGCATCATATTTTCAATTTCCCATAATGAATATTTATGGTACTGCATCAAAGCGAAATTTAATTTGAAGTAATTTTCAAGGTCCATATGGACCATTGCTATGCGAAAAAACTGGATAATCCCTCAAGAACTACTTCACTTTCAACACCAGTCTTAGGATTTTTTACTTTAATAGTATGAGAAAGTTTGGGCATGGTTTCAAAGAACTTTTCAATCTGTTTAAATTGAGATGAGTTCATTTGCTCAAGGAAATCACTTAGTTCTTTCTTTGAAAGATCTGAAGAATTCCAAACTTCTTCTTTAGTGTAAATTTGATCAATACATGAAGTAACTAATTCAAAAGATTGCTCCATGCTATTTTGACCAGAAAGATCAAAATTATTTTTAATGAATTGATCCAAAGATGGATACTTCATTTGCATCATAATATTATCATCGACTTTAATGGTTCTATTATGCTCATCACTTTTAATAACATTGATTTCATCAACAGGAATAGTTATTGAAACTGTTGTTTCCTCATCGTCTGGGCAGACAATATTAACTTCAACTTCTTCTGATACTGATTTTGCTCTAATGTTTAAGAACAAGTATTCAATATCAAAAGTAGGTAAAGTTTCTACCTTAATATTTTTGGTGCTTATGCAGTTCTTAATTACATTTTTTACTGCAGTAGTAATCTGTTTAGTATCTTCACTTTCTAGAGCAAGAAGTAGAAGTTTTTCTTCTTTTACTAGGAAAGGTCTATATTGAATTGCTTCTCCAGTTGAAGGCAGTTCAAGTTCATAAGTTGGCGTAGAAATCTTTGGTAAAGGCATAATCTCCTATACAATTCAGATGTTTTATTTATCGTAATACTAGAAGATATTAAATCCACTGTCTGGTGGTCTTCCAGTTAATTGAACTTGTCTTTCTTGATTTACAGCAAAAGCAATTTCATCCTGAGTAAATGTTGGTTGTCTTTGATATAACCTATCAAAAGATCCTTGATTAATAAATGTTTCTGATGGTCTAGGAAGATTCAATGTATTATTATTTGTATCCTTTAAGTAGTCAGCTGCTGTTGGTCTACTATTAAGTCCTGGTTGCGCTGGAGCATTAGGATTTGGTTGAACAGGTACAGTTTCTTGTGCTCCTGTAATGAAGTATCTACTATAACTAAAAGATACAGTGCATTTTAATAGTTGGGAGGAATCATACGATAAAGGCATTGAATCAATGCTAATTGGAAACGCTTGGATAAAATCATATTTTAATATAACTCCGAGTTCTCCTGTTGAAGATCCATAATTTTTTTCAAATTTAGTTATAGAAAACGCATTTGCATAATAATCTACAGGAAAGTTAACTCTATAATTATAAATTTTATTATAAAAATTACTACTATCTTCATTGACAATTCCTGCCATCCAAGATTCAATAAATTTAATTATATAATATTTTTCATAATCTACATAAAAGGTTAGTGAAATTCTATCATCATATAATCTTCTATATGCATGTCTTTCAGTAATTCCTGTATGATCGTCAATTATTTCATTAGTAGCTATTGAAGAACCTGGAAGAGATGCTTCAGAGCAAGGAATTGTTAACAAATCGTATAATTCTTTTGGATCATTAGCATTTATACCAAGAGATTTAGCTCGTTTTGTTAAAAAAGTTAAATTTGGTGGTGGAGTTATATTTACAACGTAAGTAGATGTTAAGGCAGGTTTTAATATTCTACTTTTTAGATCTGCAACTCCTAATGGTTTTGGATCTGCTCCTCTCATCTCTATAAATACGTCTAAGATGTATTACTATGTAGTCAACTAATGAAGGAGAGTTTAAAGAGTAGATATAAACCATCAAATCCTGAAAAATATAAAGGCAATCCTAACAATATTATATGTAGAAGTAGTTGGGAACGAAAGTTTTGCGTTTGGTGTGATACGAATCCGAGTATAATTGAGTGGGGTAGTGAAGAATTTTGGATTCCCTATAAGTCTCCTGTTGATAACCGAGTTCACAGATACTTTCCAGATTTCTTTATTAAAGTAAAAGATACTAATGGAAATATAAAGTCTTATGTTATAGAAGTCAAACCAAAACGTCAAACAAAACCTCCAGAAAATAATCCAAAAAGAAAAACAAAAACTTGGATCAATGAGGTAAAAACTTATGCAGTCAATGAAGCAAAATGGAAAGCTGCAAAAGAATTTTGTGCTGATAGATTATTAGAATTTAAAATAATAACAGAAGATGAATTAGGTATACGATAATAAATAGATACAATAAGTGGGTATACATTTCACTAGGATAGATTTTTAAAATGTCCACAATAAAATCTGCTAATATTCCTTTTAACTATAAAATAAAGACTGGGGTTGTATCTCAAGATGTAGATCTAAGTTTATATACTGAATATGATACTGATTTAAAGAAAACATTTGTATACAAATATAACTTCTTTGGATCTGGAAAACCTTTAGCAACTATAGATTCTTCTGGAAAATTACAACCTTTTCAAGAAAATGGAGCATTTACTGCGGATCAAAGTCTTATTAATGAATTCACAACTAATCAAAATTTAAATAATGCTTTAAAGGCATCAACAAGAAGTGCTGTTAAAAATGAGTTACTAAAAACTGATTCAAGTGTAAGTGATGTAGAAATAGATAGATTTATGGGAACTACTGCATCGGCAAACACTGCTACGGCACCAGCAACTCCAGCAGCTACTCCTCCACCACAAGGAGCTACTCCACCAGCAGGATCCACTTCGCCAGCAGGATCTACTTCAAATTTAAGTATTAATATTAATGATGATCCAGTTAAAGATACTGATGGTGTAAGATCAGATTATGGAAATACAGTATATCCTCTCGGTCTTGATGGATTTGGACAAGATTATGTTAAATTTACAATGTATAGATATAAACCAAAAGGTTTAAGTAGTTCTAATGTATTAACAGGTGGTATAACATCATCTGATGCAACTAATCAATCAGGATCAGGAAAAGGAACAGTATGTATTGCAGTACAATCTCCAGCAGGAGACTCTAATACTGTAGGATGGAGTGATGGTTCTATGTCTGGAATTGATGCTGCTTTGTTTAATGCTGCATATGGTGGAATTACTCAGGGATTGACTGAAGGAGCTAATAGAGCGGGCAATACATTAAATGAAATTGTATCTACAGAATCTACTAAAAATGCTTTAGGATATTATTTTGCACAACAAGCAGCACAAATTAATGGTGCTTTTTCAAGAGCAACTGGTGCTATTTTAAATCCAAACTTAGAGCTATTATTCCAAGCACCACAATTAAGATCTTTTAATTTTACTTTTAAATTATCAGCAAGAGAAAGAGATGAAGCGACTGCAATAAGACAAATTATAAGGTTTTTTAAACAAGGTATGAGTGTAAAAAAAGCAGAGTCTTTATTATTTTTAAAAAGTCCAGATATTTTTAAAATAGAATATATTAATGGAAAAACTGGAAGTGCTCACAAATCACTCAATAGATTTAAAACATGTGCCCTACAAGCATTTAACGTAGATTATGCCCCTCTTGGATCATATATGACATATAATGATGAAGCAGCAACAATGGTAGCATATACTATTACAATGCAGTTCCAAGAAATAGATCCAATTTATGATGATGATTATGATAAGTTAGATTCAACAGACTCAATAGGATACTAAGATGCCAGAATATTTTAGTCAATTACCAAGCATTCAATACTCAAAGTTTTCTAAAGACGGAAAAATTTCCGAGTATGAGACTGTAAAAAATATTTTTAAGAGAGGTGTTCTCAGAGAAGATATTTTTAAGAACTTAGCATTTTTCAAAAAATATGAAATTATTGGAGATGAAAGACCAGATCAAGTAGCAGATAAAATTTATGATGATCCAACATTAGATTGGTTGGTATTAATTGCAAATAACATCATCAATGTAAATGATCAGTGGCCTATGTCACAAAGATCATTTGATAGGTATTTACTTGATAAGTATGGCAGTTATCAAAATATTAATTCAATTCGTCACTTTGAAAGTGAAGAAGTTAAAAATACAAATGGGGTAATAATACTAAAAGCGGGAACACAAATAGAAGAAAGTTTTGAACTATCTTACTATGATGAATTACTTGGACAGCAAAAATTTATATCAAACATTGCAATACCAATTACTAACTATCAATATGAAGTTAGATTAGAAGAAAATAAAAGAAATATTTTTATACTTAAACCTGAATATCTACAAGTAGTTTATGATGATATTGAGAATATTATGACCTACAAAAAAGGATCCACTCAGTACATAAGTGGATCCTTAAAGAAAGCAGATAATATTAGATTAACTGATTAACTCAACTTTCTGCTAGACGTTGAAAGTAAGTTAGAGCATCTTCTTCATCTTCGTCAACAGATGCACTTGATGAAAGATTGTTTAGTTCTTCACGAAGATTATCTGGAACTGGTGCTGCTTCACGATTACTTCCAAAACGAGAGGCAGTGCTTTCACCACGAAGTTCTGCTTTCCAATCATCCTCTTCCCCGATAGTTTCGGGGTCTTGCATACGAGGTACACCTTTGTTACCCAGTACGTAGTCTAGACGCTTCTTAAGAGCGTCATAATCTTTAAACTGATCTGCTGCGATTAGTTCTTGCAGAGAATACTCTTTTTTCCAGAGTGCTTCTAGTGCTTCATCATCGTCTAAAAGAGCACCAGGACGATCAAACTCAGAACTATCATAGTTCCAGTAACCTGCAACTTTCTTAATCTTCAGTTTGAAGTTAGCACCTTGCCAGAAGTCAAAAGGATTAATTGGAGTTTCATCTTCAAACTCAGGTTGCATTGCTGCCATAATCTTGTCAAAGATTTTCTTACCATACTTGAAGAGAAATACCTTACCTTCATTCTGAGGATTAACAGGATCCTTTACGATATAGATGTTACTGTAGAAGGATAGTTTACGCTTCTGCTTACGAACGATTTCTTTGTCCTTTTCATTACCAGTATTCCATAGTTCACGGTTGTATTCTGATACTGGATCTTTCTGTCCGATACTAGTCAGAGAATTTTCAATATACCATCCACCAGGACCTTGGAAGGCATGTGAGTATAGTTTTACCCAGGGAAGATCTTCTCCGTTTGGAGCAGGTAGAAAACGAATTACTGCATAACCATTGCTGGTTTTATCTAGTTCTGGTTTCCAAAGACGTTCATCTGCACTACCAGATGTGTTATTAATCTTTTCTACTTCTTTTACTAGTTTCGCAGTAAGACTACCAAGAGAAGATTGCTTCTTTAGATTTTCAAAAGACATTTGTTACCTCGGATTAAATTGGATTTGGCCTTTGAGACTTGAACATCATAGAGCATCAGTCGATTAATGTCAAGGGTGCTCCATCAGGAACAACAATTCGATATGCAATACTAGTTCTATAAATGTATTCTTTTTTTGGACCCAACGCTCTGTGAGGTTGACTCCCAGGAACAATTATAATTCTTCCTGGGATATATTTATGAGTTTCTATAACAGTTTCAAAGTCACGCATAACTTGAAATTCTCCACTCCAAGAATCATCCCAGACTGGATTAGTCATTACAATAATAGAATATTCAGAATTTTCTCGTCCATCAATATGAGTTGTTCCATTACAACCATTGTGTTGCACATTAGTATAGATTCCTTTTAAGTATAAATCATTTTGAATTTTTTCAGAAATTCCTTCAAATATATCAAAAAACATTCCTGCAGATGAATGCAATACTTCTACTCTATTAAAATTAGATCTTGAAAATATAGTAGATCCCATAAGTCTATGAGTTCCTTCATTACCATAAGGAAATGTTTTTCTATTTGCTATATTTGTTATCGTAACAGGTATTTGACAAATTTGATTATAAATTTCATACAAATATTCAGGATCAAAAAAATTATCAATAACTTCACATAACATATTATTCTCCCTTTTCTATTTGAGATTTCATACTCTCAACTAGATTGCTCATATTTGAAAAAATAATATTCATATCAATATTTTCTGGTAGTCCCATCATAGAAGTAGAATCTATAATACGATTTTTCATATCGATTGCATCTGGATCTGAAGATAAACTCAATCTAGTATATAAAACTTTTTGTTTATCTAATAATTCTTGTAACAAATTAACATGCTCGATTTTTTCTTTTCGATCCATGTCTTGAAACCTGAAGACATTTTTATACACTCTTTCTTGTAGTTCTGAAATTTGTTTCATTTCATCTTGAACTACTTCGGAATCAAAAAAACTCATAATACAACCTCCTTTAAAATTTTTTTATACATGAATATGTCAATATTTAGAAATGGACTATACTTTTTTATTTTTAAAGAGACTATCTCCCATATAGGATCATCCATTTTTTTATCAAAATTGTTTTTATAACCAAGTATTTTATCTAATACTACCATAGTTTCTATAGAAATATTATTTCTAAGATGTTCTTTTAATAATAATGGATGTGAGTTATTTTTTATTTCAAATACACTATTAAAATCTTTTCCTAAAAATAAAGATCCAACCTCCTCTTTAAAAACATAAGAAAGAGATTGGATTCTTTTTTTCCAGTCTGTATAATTCTGTTCTCCTTGTTTTATAATTTCACCAATCCATAATGTTTGAGGATCAGTTGAATAAACAAAATTGGATACAAAAAAGTTTACAATCTCATCATCATTTCTATTTCTAGATATTCTTTCAAACCAGAATCTATCTTTTCTTTTATAAAATGTCTGAAGATTTGCTCTACTTTTTCCGCAATATTTGTGGTAATCGTATTCTTTTTTTGTGAAATGATTTTTTAGAGCAAGATATGTTTTAAAGCAATCAAAGGGTGCCATAAAGTAATCAGAAAAATAATTTTGCTCTAGAACTTTTTTTAAGGAAATTTAATTCAGTTGCTTCATATTTAATTTTTTCTTTTAGTTGCTTAGTGATTAATTTTGAAACTGATTCAACATCTAATTTATTTTGTTCACAAAAATAAACTATACTATCAATATAGTTCATATCTATATTTTCTTTATATACTCTTTCAATTTCTTTAGTAAACTTTACTGGACAATAAAATTTACTTTCTAACTCCTCCTGTATTTTTTCTTTTTGGTTTTGATTCATAATTGAAAAAACTGTTATTGGCATTTGATATAATATTTTATGATATTAAACTTATTATAAGTAATTACTATTGAAATGTCAATTTAGTTTATCATTTAAAAACTTTTTAATATATTTTACAAGAAGTTTAATATGTTTTGCTTTATCATATTCTTCATATACCTCAACTTCTCCATTCTCACATGCCATAATAATAACAAATTTTTTAACAGACAATCCTGTCATTTCATGTAGCATACAAGCATAAGCACAGCACTGCACAAAGTAACCTTCAATCCATTCCCTTGGTTTTGGTTTTGCTGAAGTCTTAAAGTCTATGATTGAAAGTTCTCCATCAAATTCTGCAATACAATCTACAGTCCCAGCAATACCTAAAAATTCACTATAAAGAGAACCTTCTAAAGCGTAAATATTATTTATACGATCCAGTTCTGGTTTAGCAATATAGAATAAGTGTTGTGACAAAGGTTGAACTGTTGGAAGTTCTGGAATGTTATACAAATAATTTTCAACAAGAGTGTGCATGTCAGTACCACGACTGGTTGCTTTCCTTGTGATTTTATCTGCCTCTTCTACACCTACTCGTTCACGCCATTTGTTAAAGAAATCTTTTTTGTAATTACTAATAACTGAAGTAATAGAAACTAATTTTAATAGATCTTCTTTTCCTTGTACATTATAATACCTAACTCCATCAATAGTTTCTCTTTGGAGTTTGGGAAGATCAATTTTAACATGATTAAACATTTTTTTTATTTCTTAGTAATTTAAATGGACATGATTTTTTAAACAAAATATCTTGTAAATAAGATCTATTGTTTACTATACTATCTTGAAGGTTAGAAGCAACAGATTCATCGTATTCTAATTTTGTTTTTTCAACTAAAGAAAAATTATCATCAAAATTTTTAGAATAAAATCTTATTCTATAGATTGGATCATTTTTTTGAACCGAAACTTCTCTAGTGCAATCTACTACTTGAAATCCCATACTAGCACATCTGGGGTAGTTGGATAAATTCCACCACCCCCCAATAATAATTGCATTATTATTTCTAGAAGTTAATGGATGATCCATAAATTCAACCCAAATATCTTCACTTTCAGTCCAAAAATAATATTCTGGATATCTAAGTTGGAAAACAGGGTGAGATCCAAAAAATTCATCAACATCTTCATGTTCATCAAAAGAAAAATACTCAATAGAATCTTTGAGATTGCTAGAATAATCTAATTTATTTTCTTTTTGATTAGCAAACAAAGAAAATTCAAAAGGAGAATAGAATACAAATGTTCTATTAGATTTGTGTTGCCATACTGGACAATGATGGTATGTATGTTTTTCTCCAGTATTAAAAAATTCTCCTGTTTTAACTATATCATTACCTGGATCTTTTTTATAATAAAATATTTTATGAGTGGTCATAGACCCAATTCATGTTTAGCAATAATGTATTCTTTACAAATTCCTGATCTTACAATATCTTCTACTCCAAACTCTACAGTTTCAAAAGAAGGCATTAGTTTAAGAATCTTCATGAAATCAATAATTCCATTCTTTTCATTTGTTCTAATAAGATCTGACTGAGTGGCATCACCACAGAACATAATCTTGGAGTTCTCACCAACACGAGTAATGATACTATCAAGTTCATGGAAGTTTAGGTTTTGAAATTCATCAACGATAATGATTGCATTATCCAGAGTTGTACCACGAATAAAAGAAGTACTCCAAAAACTAATAGTACCTTGAGTCTTAAGGTTTCCATAGAGCATTTCAAAATCAGAATCTGATGGCATCTGGAACATGTATTTTACCATGTTCTTATATGGAATCTGATAAAGAGAGGATTTATCCTCATGATCGCCCGGAAGGAAACCAATCTCCCTAGTTGCCACAAGGGAACGTACAATATAAATTTTTTCGTAGGGAGAATTTTCATCAAGAACATCTTTCAATGCATTATAAAGAGTAATAAATGTTTTTCCAGTTCCCGCACATCCATAAGCAACCAAATGCTTTCCTTGTGAATAAGAAGTATAAAGTTTTTCTTGATTGTCTGTTAAAGGTGGCAAATCTAAAACATAACTAGCATTAATAGGTTTTTTCCTTTTCATTTGTTTTGCAGTTAAACCGATTCCAATTTGTTCTTCTGCAGACTTTCTTCTTCTTGCCATAGTTTCCTACCAAATTTTTTGATTTGCACCTGGTGCTTTTTTAACTTTGTTCATTACTTCACCCCATCCAGAATGTTGTTTGATGAGTTTATCTTTCCACTCACCAACCTCACCAAAATTAGCACATCCTTCAGACCAATCTCTATGCCATTCTGGATTATCTTTATACCATTGAGTAATTTCATGAACACTCATTTCTATAGTTTTTCGTTCACCTGTTGTTTTGTTGATTATCGGATAAAAGGCCATAGTAATTAAATCTCTAGGGTTTTATTATACTTCATGACTTCAAATTCCACAAGTTTTTTCATGTAATTTAAATCATATTTTGGACCATGATATACAGTAGTCAATGGGCATTTAGTTTTACTTTCAGTATTTGAATAGTAAAAATATTTTACTGCCCCATATGCTTGACATCCATCATTAGATACTGGATCAATATAAATGTTGAGATGTGGAAAATTTTTCTTTATTAAAGTATTTCCTAAAATATTTAGAGCACAACCTCCAGACAGAACTAAATTATTGCAGTTTGGTTTTAAAGTTATTCCTTGTTTAACTCTATATAAAAATACTTCCTCCAAATATTTTTGAACTTTATATGCAATATTTGCCCTCTTCTGAAAATCATTTAAATCAACTTTCATTTCTGGGAAATATTTTTCATTAACAGTTCTATTAGGTAAGAATAAGTTCCTATCAGACAAGATAGTTTTTTTAAAATTAAACTCTGGTAATTCAGGATCTTCTTGACCATAAGAAGATAACCCCATTGTCTTACCAGCATCTTCTCTATGAAATCCTAAATGATGAGTAATCGTACCATAAACAACACCAATATCTAAAGATGGATTTGCATCCCAAGCACTAGGTATCTCTGGAAAATTACTTGAAGAAAATAGTTGTGGATCATAATGTAAATTCTTATACAATAATTCAAAATTACTCGGATAAGAAGCATAGTATATACTAGAAGTTTCACTTCCTTGAATATAATTTTCTCCATCATCTAAAGGAAATTGAGCACCCCATCCATCAATTATCAGGCATATAGCATCATCAAAACCAGATCCATAAAATGCAGATGATGCATGATAAAAATGATGTTGTTGACTATCAAGTTCTATATTTTTTATTTCTATGCCTTGTTTATTCAAATAATTTAGGCAAATACGATGACTATATGATTTGTCAGATTTATAATCATAATCACAAAAATTAACAAGAATTAAATTATCAATCTCTTTAGTATAGTTTTTTACTAAACTTAAAAAAGAAAATGGTAAGTTTGAATCTCTTTTTAATCTACTTACACGTTCTTCTTGAACATATAATAAAACTTTTTCATCATCTAAAATGCATAATGAAGAATCATGCTCTGACCCTGAAATACAAACATTGATCATTTCAGCACTACCATCTTTAATTCTGGAAAATATAGATAATCTAATTTAGAATTAGTTAATGTTCTAATAGAATCTTCTACAGTTTCTACTATTGGTTCTCCTGCTAAATTAAAAGAAGTATTTAATAGCATTGGAACATCAGTTTTTTTATAAAAAGATTTTATTAGATTGTAATAATTTATATTATTATTTTCATTAACTGTTTGTATTCTACAAGTACCATCAACATGAACAACTGCTGGTACTTGATCTTTTTTGTCTTCAATAATATTGAAAGAAAATGTCATGAAAGGAGAAGAAGAAATGCCAAACATTTCAAACCAATTAGATACCTCTTCTTCTAAAACACTTGCAGCAAAAGGTCTAAAATTTTCTCTACACTTTACTGTATTTACTATATCTTTTCCATTAGGAATTCTTGGGTCAAATATAATAGATCTATTACCTAATGCTCTTGGACCACATTCAGATTGTCCTTGGTATATTGCTCCTATTTTTTTAGATAGTATTAATTCTACAACATATTCAGTAGAAACATTATCTAGAATTTTTAGCATATTAACCTAGATACAAATTTTCAATAGGTCTAATTGTTTTATCTCCTGTAATTCCATGATGGAACCATTTAGCAGCACCTAAAGCAGTACCAGCATCATTTGAAATTGGATCAATAAAGAAATTAACATTTGGAAAATGCTTTAAGTACTTATAATTGTTAACACAATTTAGAAAATATCCTCCAGATAAAATAACATTATTTGATCCAGACAAATCTAGTGCTTTTTGAATAAGTCTAATAGTGTGCTTTTCAGTTTGAATTTGAAGTTTCTTTGCTAACGTTGCATATTGTCCAAATGTGTAATTCTCTGGATCTAAAGTTTCTGGATTTATTCTTGGTTCTACATTTAGAATTTCCATTACATATAAAAGTTTTTGTGATATATGAGGTGCAGTTACCCATTCACCATTATATTCATAAAACCATTCAGCATTAACTAAATTTAATGTTTCCAAATAAGATTTTTCGTTATATTCTCCACCTACAGGTAAATCTATTTGATTAGAATGTCCATAAGAAGATAATCCCATTATTTTTCCAGAAGAATCATCTCCAGTATTCATAAAATAACAAAAAGCATTAAAGTAATCTCCACAACTATGACTGTGTGTAAAGATTTCTTTATGATTTTTATTTGGATTTACAAAATATATTTCATCATAATCATTTTCATAATCACGATCTAATAAAGAATAATGTTTAAATAAAGGAGTAAATCCATTATCATAAGAACACTTGTATATTGATTCAGTTTCTCTAAATGGATGTTCATATTTTTCCCTTATGTTTTGTTCATAAAAATCTTTTTCATAAGACCCTCCACCATCCAATACTACTGCAACTGCATCTTTAAATCCAGATCCATAAAATCCACTAGCAGCATGATAAAGATGATGATTTTCATGATAGAAAATTTTAGTTTTATAAGTTACACCAAACTCTTCGATCTTTTTAGATATACAATTTATTATTTTTAGATCTACATTTTCCTGACCATAAGATGTAAAAATAATATAATCTAATTCATTAGTATGTTCAAGTAATTTTTTTAATGCTGGATAGTATGGTGTACTAATATCCTCATCTCCAATACTATTATAAAACTCTTGATATCCATATAGTTTTTTTCTAGTCAGTCTATCATTTTCAATAAAATATACAACTTCTCCATCTTTTAAAAGACAACTAGAAGAATGATGTGAGATGTTTATTCCTAAAATATACATTATTTGTTCTCCGAAAATATTAGTAAATTGTTTTCTGGCATATACAAAAATTCAATTTCAGATCTTTGAATAACATCTATAGCATCTTCTTTTGTTTCTACAATTGGTTCACCACCTAAATTGAATGAAGTGTTTCCAATTATAGGAATATCAGTCAATTTATTATGGGCGAATATTAAATTATAATAATGAAAATTTTGCTTAATATTTAATGTTTGAATTCTGCAAGTGTTGTCAACATGAGTAATTGCTGGAATATAGAATGTTTTTTCAGTCTTTACATCTAATGCAAATGACATATATGGACTAGACTTTAATCCATTTGTATCAAAATATTCTTCAAAATATTCTTCTAAAATTGTTCCTGCAACTGGTCTATACCATTCTCTTCCTTTAATTTTATTAATATAAAAATCTCCATCTTTTAATCGAGGACTAAAAAGTATTGATCTATTTCCCAAAGCTCTAGGTCCAGATTCGGAACGACCTTGAAAAATAGATACAACGTTTCCTTCTGCAATCAATTTAGCTACATCAATGTAACCTATATTTTTAAATAATCTCATTTGCGAGTGATTTTTTATATATGATATTTATTCAATAATGATAGATGGTTGATCAGAACATTCTGCACAAATATCAGATCTTGTCCATTCTAGTGCAGAAGAAATCTTGGGGAACTGACAAGTAAAAATACAACGTACACCTTCAGCAATATCCATATGTTCTTTCTGAGTTCCATGTGCAGAACGAAGATCAATATAATGGATCCATGACCTTATAGAACCGGACATATAAAGTCTTGTGGGCGTTGCCAATGGAAGTACAAACCTTGCACATTCTTTTGCCACACCAGCATTGAGCATATCATCATACAGATCCATAACATCTGCAAACACATGTTTAATGCGACGTTCAAAACTTCTCTTTAGTTCTGGATCAAGATCATCGGTAGAGTTTTGACGATTCTTTATATCTTGACGACGAAGTTCTGGAACAGAAATTTCTTCAGTTAGAAGAGATGCATCTGCATATCGTTGTGAAAATTCTTGATATGTGAATGATCTATGTCGAAGTATTTGAGCCGCTAGACCACGAGTAGTATTAATCTCTACAGTCATGAATGCCTGCTCAAAAATTGACCAGTGCTGATTTTTGATACAATATTTAATTAGTCCTTCAATATTTGAGTTTTCTTGATTATTTGGATTGCTTACACGAGCACAGTAAGCAATATGCTTCTCAGCATCTGGTGTTACGCTAATTAGTTTAACTGATTGATTTTTTTCCATTTCAGTATTCATCATCTGCAAAAATTTCGTCGTAGTCGTAGATTGGGATAGAAGTTTCTTCGTAATCTAAATCGTTTTCTGAATTAACTTCTAGTTTAAGTTCATCTAATACCGTTTCAAGATTATGTATAATCTTCAGTATTCTTTCTTTATCCATGTAGTTTCCATAGAATACTAATATTTTACATAAAAAAAGGGAGGATGTCAATCCTCCCGAGTGTCATGCAACTTGAGGTTGCTTTGCCATATTCAGTTGTGCAGCATGAAGAAGTTTTTCCTTCTTTGCTTTTCTTTTAAGGTAACGAACGAAGTAAGTATTCATTTTGCTACCTCTTGATTATTACAAGGACGGTAGGATACTCCACGATATACATTTTGTGCATGAGTGGGAGCATGAGTTTGGTTGTACCAAGATACGTACTCTTTCTTTGCATCTTCGGTGTCATACTGACACCCTCTGTAAACGACTTTTGACATTAGGTTTCTCCTTAATGGTTTAGGTTAAAGAGCGTTCCTTCAGTCGGCTTTTGCGTCTATGAAACATTCTTTTTTAGTAACTTGCTTAATCTCCCAAATAATATCATTCCTTATTTTAGGAGTAAGATTTGGGTGAGTATTTACTCTCGCAATCATAAATTGCGCTTGAAGACAAGTTAACAGAAGTGTTTCCATAGATGAACGATCCGTTCCGAGTCGGCTTACTTCCGTTCGCTATTTGCGAATAGCGAATGAACGATAGAGATATTATAATCTCGTTATCGTATATAGTCAAATAGTTTTGTAACTTTTGTTACAATTTAATCTCTTTGTCTCCAATCTTCTGGTTTATCACCAGTAAAGAAATCAATAATATCATCTGCACTATTAAATCCAGTGCGATGATTAGATGGATCTGGATCACCTAAGTCTAAAGCATTCATAAAATCATCTAGACTTCCTTCTTGCATATTAGGATTAGCAGCACGTCTTCTTGCCTGTCTTAATAAAGTTGCTGCTGAACGATTTGCTTTTGCTAATTTTTCTGCCCAAATCATATCACTCAATTCTACAGGTTCCGCCTTGATAATACGTTCGCAGATTGCTTCAAGACGTAAACGATATTGTGTAGAAAGCATATATTTCTCCAGATATAGTATATTTAGTTTATCGTTCAATATAACTCAAAGTATGATTTTGAGCAAAAAGTTGTTCAATGATCATATCGCATCCAATCTTAGGATTACAATCTCCACAAGTATAAACATCTACTGCTGCTTTTCCTTCTTCTGGCCATGTATGAATACTAATATGACTTTCTGAAAGTAAACAAATTACAGTGACTCCTTGAGGTTCAAACTTTTTAGAGATAGTTTGTACTACGGTAGCACCACTCGCTATTGCTGCGCTTTCCAGCAAATCTATAAGGCAACGTTCATCGTCTAAAAGAACGAATGAGCACCCATACAAATTGAGTAAGTAATGCTTTCCCACTTATCCTTCGTCTCCAAACTTTTCAAGTAGTGTTGAAATAATTTTTTCATCACCATCCATTGTCTTTACTGTATAGATTGAAGACTTCTTATATTTTTTTATTTTTTTATATTCTTTAATTAGTTTATTAAGTTCTCGATTATTTAAAACCGCTTTAATAGAACTTTTTTCTTTTCCAAATCCTTCTGTCATCGTTTTTTCTTTCCTTCAGGTGGTTTATATCCCCATAGTTTTGGGTTGACTCTTCCGTATCCCCAATCAATTTTAGTAATTGAGTTAGGTCCAAATTTATCGTAGTACATATCAAATATACTTACTTTTTTTCCTCTGCAAACATCAACCTTCAATTCGTTTTCATAATAATAGTAAACATTATAAGCATCTGAAGGAAGTGATGGATTTTTAATTATAGCATCTGTTGCATCTGTATGAAGCAATTCGCAACCATACTTAGGAGGAATATTCTTTTTCTCTTCTGCTGTCCACATATATTTTCCTCCTATTAGAGAATCATGAACGTCCTCCCCAGACAATATCTGGATAAGATTCTTTTACATTATCGAAAGATACTTTATAAGCATCTGTTAATCTTTTATCTTTTACAAGAACCAGAAGTTCTGCTTCTTTTGGATGAAGTCCTTCAAGAATATTAATGAACATCAATTCTCTTCTAATTGAAGATAGAGAATCATTGCCACCTTTTACAAAGTTAAAGAACTTTGCATATTCATTTCGGATAGAAGTTTTTTGAGTTCTAATATCTTCTTCTGCACCATTATATGAAATGGTATCTTTTTTATTTCTATTAGAAATCTTATCAGAAAGAGATCCAGATTTAGAGGCATCTTCCTTTAGATTACCATAAGGAACTTCTCCTGATGGAAGCATACTAATAATTGATTCATCAAAGTTCCAAATAAGAATAGTTTTCAGAGCATCATTCTCATATTGTTTAAGCACTTCAATTTTTTTGGCATTAGATCTTTGAGAAGATGCTAACTCTAAAATTTCGTAAATAAAACAATTTCTATCTAAATCAGGAGTCTTCGTCGATTTCTTCGTCGTACTCTTCGTCGGTGTTTGTGTCATCGTAATTTTCAAAACGTACTGCTAAAATTTCGTCAGGAATAATATTCCCATTTTCATCAAGCATTTCTGGATGTAGATATGAATTAAGATCTCTTTTGCTTAGATAATCTTTTACCAACCATCCAATTATAGATCCTACGAAGAAAAACATTATAGAAATTAATGTTCCTAAAGTTAAAGCTACTGCTAGCATGAGCGTTCTCCCTTGAGTGTTTTTGCATCGTTTTCTCTATTAACATTTCAAAGTTTATATAAAAAGATCTATTGAAAATATTTAAAACCTTTTTACATTGAAATGTTTTCTTCTTAGATGGTTTCCTCCCTGCTTGCAACATTAACTCTAAACCTCGATCTATGTTTAGATCTTCTTTTTTATTTAGATGTCTTTTTTTTCCTTCCTGGTCTTTTGTCATGATTGTATTTCCATGCATCCTCTAGAATACCATAAAGGTAATTTCTAATTTTTCTTGCTTGAGGTTTTGGAATATGCCCATAACCTTCACGAAGTTGTTTATGAATTTCATCAGATCCACCTTCAAGATAATCATCAAGATCCATAACTAAATTATTGATTTCACTTGCAGTGGAACTTTCAATAAATTGTTCAACGTCTACTCTTCTAGTTCCTCTGACTTTCAAATAGTCATAAAATTTTAGTACAAATTGTCCTTGAAAGGCATAGTCGATTGCCTTTTCAACATCAAAACAAACTTCGTGAAGATTATTATCCATTAAACTAATTTTTGCTCCTTTAGATAGTGAACTGTATCCGTGCAACCACCTAGATGGGTTTGATCATTTAGAATTACTTGAGGGAAGGTAGAACCTTGTCCAAACTCAGAATAAAATTCTTCTCTAGTAAAATCAGTATTCAATTTGTAGACTACATGTTGTAGGTTCGCCAATTCTAGCACCTCTTGAATTCTGCTGCAATATGGACAACCATCTTTAGAATAAACTGTAAATTTCATAAGTTCAAAAAAGTAATGTTTTTTACTATATATTAACTTGCATTATTTCTACGTCTCCCATAGGAATATAAATCTGGTTTTGCTTGTTCTCCAGATGTCCACTCAAGAATCTTTTTTCTATTTTCTTCAGAAAAAAACTCTTGATTCTTATACCATTCTTGCCATGGTAAATGAGACTTAGATTGATTGCAAGATCTGCAACAACAAATAACATTTGTTGTAAAATCGCTTCCCCCTTTAGATTGTGGAATTACATGATCTATTGTTAGTTCTTGATCAGATCCACAATAAGCACATTTGTTATCCCATTTTTCTCGTATCGTTTGTCTCCACAATCGTCTCGCTTCTGAAGATGTACATGTATGTAAATTGTACAAATATTCTTGCTGAGAGTTGTAAAGAACCATAGGGAAAAGACAACTTAAAATTATTTAGATGTTTACTGGTTCTCCAATTCCTTCAGGTAACCATACTTGTTGTTGAAGTTCTACATGAGGTAGTTCTTCTTTTGCTGCTGGCAATCCTTGTTGACCTGGAAGTTGTTTATCTTGTGTCGATGTTACTGTAATTACTTGATCCATAATAAACTTTTGTTTTCTATATGTTCTTTTGTCTGGATCAAATCCAATTAGCATCAATGCATCATTTTCTTCTCCACAGTGAGCAATTATTCTACCAGTGGTTTTGTCTAGTACAACCCAATAATCATACATTTTTTTTCTTCTTTGGTGGTTTAGATGGTCTATAAATTTGAGGCCAAGTATCTCTAATAATCTCAGCAAGTTTGTAAGGTGTCTCTGAACTGATCATTAAAAAAGGGAGGTTTCCCTCCCAGTATACCATAAGTATTACCTTTGATCAAGAATTTAAATTAATCATCTATTAATACTTCTATTTAACATGATGTCCGCCAAACATATAACGCATACCGTTTAGAACCTTGGACGCGAAAGCGCCAAGACTGCGTGAATTAAATCTTTCATAGAGCGCAGTGGTGATGACAGGAGCGGGTATCCCCAAATCCACAGCGGTAGTAACCGTCCAGCGACCCTCACCGCTGTCGGATACACCTCCAGAGAACTGTTTAAGGTCTGGATCGCGGCGTAACACATCAGCAGTAAGATCGAGTAACCAACTACCAACAACGCTACCGCGACGCCATAACTCAGCAACCTCAGCAACGTCAATATCATAACAATAAGATTCGGGATCTGCCATTGGGGCGACCTCTGCATCTCCTTCTCTAACGTACTGGGAACCTGCATTGGCATTCTTAATAATGTTAAATCCTTCAGCGTATGCCTGCATCATACCATATTCAATCCCATTATGCACCATCTTTACAAAATGACCTGCACCTGGGCCACCACAATGCAACCAACCATGTTCGGCGGAAGTTACATCAGAGTCAAACTGAGTCCTTGGGGCAGAGTTGATTCCTGGAGAGAGGGCATCAAAAATACGCGAACAAGTGGCGACCGCAGTATTTCCGCCACCAACCATAAGACAGTATCCACGATCCAAACCATAAACACCACCGCTAGTGCCGCAATCAATATATTGGATACCAAGTTTTGCCAGGCGTTCTGCTCTTTTCCGACTGTCTTTAAAATTGCTATTGCCATGATCAATAATAATATCTCCCTCACCACAATATCGTAGTAACTCATTGATCGTTTCCTCTACTGTTTCGGCAGGGACAACCATTTGAAAGATTCCTGGTTGTTCTTTACCTTTATTATTTTGTTTAACTATTTTAACAAGGTTTTCGATAGTAGTTGCAACTCCATCAACATATCCTTTCTCATATGCTTCACTTGCCTTCTCATAGTTTCTTCTATAACCCCACACCTCAATACCTGATTTCATCATACGGCGAGACATACCCTCACCCATTCTTCCCAGTCCAATCAATCCTACTTTCATTTAACCCTCCCAAGATTCGTATTGTTGTCTAAAATAACTATCAACTTTTCTCAAATCATCTAAATGAATATCACATGTATAGTTGTGATCATCACACCACTGTAATGCAAATGCATGAAGTCTTTCATCGCTTCTAATTTTTGGTACTCCATAAATTCTAGAGAAAGAAGACATCACAAAATTCCAACATTGATGTTCCTTTTTCATGATCTAGTTGGAACATATTCAATATCTTTAAGTAGTTCCTCAAGAATTTCTCCATACTCTTTAAATCTTTTATCACCAGCAATAAAACATCTTTGTCTAGTCCAAATAGCATCTGCCATTAATTTAAGTTGATCTTCGGTGAAAGCGAATTCTTTCATTTGGTTTCTCCAATTTCTTTTTGCTTTAGAACTTGATCCCAATCTTTTTGGAATAATTCCAATCCCTTTTCAGTCATAATATTCTTATACATTCCCCAAAATACAACTGGAGGAATAGTAACTACATTAGCACCTGCAAGAGCAGATTGTTCTACTTGTCTTACATCACGAAGAGATGCTGCAAGGATTTGTGTTGATGTTTTTGAGTGATCAAATGCTTCACGAATATTTTTTATCAAATCAATACCATCAATTGAATTATCCATCCATCTTCCAACAAATGGTGAGATGAATGTTGCTCCTGCTTTAGATGCAAGGATTGCCTGTGCTACTGAGAACACTAAGGTTACATTAGTTTGAATTCCTTTATCAGAAAGAAACTTACACGCTTTAAGTCCCTCTACAGTACATGGAACTTTTATTGTGACCGCAGGTGCAATTGAATAATACTTTTGTGCTTGTGAAAGCATTTCTTCTGCAGTTTCAGCAACAACTTCTGCAGAGATACTTTGTAAATTTGAAAAGTCTGTTGCAATCTCTTGAATTACTTGTAATAGTTGTCTTCCGCTTTTAAGAATCAAGGATGGATTTGTAGTGACTCCATCCAATAATCCAGTATCATATGCTGATTTAATTAATGAAACATCAGCAGTATCTAGAAAAATCTTCATATAAAAAGATAAAACTCATATGTACTTATAATCTTTTTTTGTCACGATATTATGACAGATTATGCCAAAAGTCCCTTTAATAAATGGATCGATTCTGAAAATCTATCAACATAATGTATCAAATCCATTTCTTCATTATTAAGAAATCCATTATCTAACATTTCATCTTCAATCCAATTCTTAAATGTTCTCCACATTCTACCTACACAAATAATTGGTTTTTTATCAATGTGATTAACTTGAACTAATTGATAAATCATTGCCATCTCAAGAACTGTTCCAATACCACCAGGAGTTACAATAAAAGCATCACATTCCGAAAATGTTTTTAGTCTTGAATAGAATGTTTGATGCTTTTCATATTCTTGAACATAAGGGTTTACACCATCTTCAAAAGGAAGATGAATTGCTTCTGCTACAGAACACAAAGAATTTCCAACACAAACACTCATTGCTCCTTTGTTTGCTGCTTCCATAGTTCCTGGGCCACCACCAGTAACTACTACCCATCCTTCTGCTGCAATATTCTTTCCCAACTTTTCTACTGCTTTATATAATCCAGAATCTGGTTTTGTTCTTGCTGAACCAAAGATTGCTACTTTCTTCATGGTTATTACTATAAACTATTACTAGTTATACACACTATCCCCAATAGATTTGACCAAAAGTGAATAAAATAAATACAAGAACTGTAAATACCATAAGTCCTATGCCTGCCCAGATTATCCAGTTAGGCATAGGTTCGTGTTGAGTATTATGAGACATAAAAAAAGGAGTTCCAAAGAACTCCTCTATTTATTTTATAGTGCGTTACCTCTAGGTAATACTTCCTCTGGGAACACAAAGTTCTCGTGAGGTTGATCTACTGGTGCCATCCAAGCACGTAGACCTTCATTCAGAAGAATGTTCTTGGTGTAAAAGGTTTCAAACTCTGGATCCTCTGCTGCTCTAATCTCTTGCGATACGAAGTCGTATGCTCGGAGATTGAGAGCAAGACCGATAATACCAATACTGCTAGTCCACAAACCCATGACAGGAACGAATAGCATAAAGAAGTGAAGCCAACGCTTATTACTAAAAGCAATTCCAAAAATCTGAGACCAAAATCTATTGGCAGTAACCATTGAATAAGTTTCTTCCTCCTGGGTTGGTTCAAATGCTTTGAAGGTGTTTGCTTGATCGCTGTCTTCAAAGAGGGTGTTTTCGACTGTTGCACCATGAATAGCACAGAGTAGAGCACCTCCTAGTATACCAGCAACTCCCATCATATGGAAAGGATTAAGAGTCCAGTTGTGGAAACCTTGAAGGAATAGAAGGAATCTGAAGATTGCTGCCACACCAAACGATGGAGCAAAGAACCAACTGGATTGACCCAGTGGATACATTAGGAATACTGAAACAAATACTGCAATTGGGCCAGAGAATGCGATTGCATTATAAGGACGGATACCTACCAGACGAGCAATCTCAAACTGGCGGAGCATGAATCCAATCAGAGCGAAAGATCCGTGGAGCGCCACAAAAGGCCAGAGTCCCCCAAGTTGGAACCACCTGACAATATCCCCTTGAGACTCAGGACCCCAAAGTAGAAGAAGAGAATGACCCATAGCATCTGCAGGCGTTGACACAGCTGCTGTAAGGAAATTAGCGCCCTCAAGGTAACTAGACGCCAACCCGTGGGTGTACCAACTTGTAACAAACGTCGTGCCAGTAAGCCAGCCACCAAGGGCAAGATAAGCAGTGGGAAAAAGTAATAGTCCAGACCAACCCACAAATACAAAGCGATCTCGTTTAAGCCAGTCATCCAGGACATCGAACCATCCTCGTTGTGAAAT
>JACCDX010390498.1_pt1 | contig 24409 bp, 24 predicted proteins | sample 7449681 | NCBI WGS metagenome assembly JACCDX01 (sample SAMN15323450, study PRJNA562643) | freshwater metagenome | isolation source: river surface water | place: USA:Blue River Watershed | collected 2017-08-18
AGTGAGAACAATCTAATCGTTGCAATCCTGCGATGTTAGGAATTTCCATTAGCTCGGAACGACTAGAACAAACCAGTACTTGTAAGCCTACAATGTTAGGAATACTTGTCGGGTTGGGGCAATTGGAGCAGAACAGGGTATGTAAGCCTACAATATTCGGAATACTTGTCAGATTGGAGCAATTGGAGCAGAATAACCTTTGCAATCCTACGATGTTAGGAATTTCTGTTATATTAGGGCAGTTGGAACAATCCAATTCTTGCAAACCTATGATGTTAGGAATATTTGTCAGGTTGGGACAGTGAGAACAATCTAATCGTTGCAATCCTGCGATGTTAGGAATTTCCATTAGCTCGGAACGACTAGAACAAACCAGTACTTGCAATCCTACGATGTTAGGAATTTCTGTTATATTAGGGCAGTTGGAACAATCCAAGTCTACTAACCCTTCTAAAGGTTCATCTATGCAAATAATACACATGTTTTTATCATATCAAGATCAATTTCATTTTTTTAAAAATGAAATTCATATATATCTTTATCAATAACTTAACCATATTCATTTAAAAATGATAGGACGAATCATCAGAACTCATCGATATCTCAAGTTCCACAATATCCAATGTAATAACACAATAGAGCGATATAGGCTACCGACATCTGCGGAGCGCAATCAAGGCATGGAAAAACAGAAGGTGATTAATAATCTGGTATGGTGTAATGCGGCAGTTGCGGTTAGTCTACAAACTAACAGATACAAGACTCTATACATAGACGGACCAGAAGCACGCACAACCCGGATACTACGGGACGCCGGCTATAATGCGGCTGATTGCATCCCGGTTAACAATGCCAGTTCTTCCCCCGAAGAAAAACGTTTAACATTTTCTGAATGCGTAAAGGCTAGTAAATTTGACGGATTGTCCGCCGTTTGGTACGATGGATGCGGAACACTTTTAGGTACGAGTAATAATAAACCATTGCATGACATTAAAGATCTGCTAGATGTTAATAATTTAGATGGTGCGATTCTGGCGGTAACTTTCTGCATGCGCGATAATCGCGGAGTTTCTGGAGAAGAAGCACAAATTCAATTGGAGAAAACGATCAAGGCATGTGGTTATCGTATGACAGAACCTGATATTATTAAATATCCGCCTGCCATGTGCTTCTGGATGACCAGACTTATCGTTGATGACACACCATTATTATGAACTGTGTTCTTTTATGGATGCCTAGAATTTTTATAGACAAAAAAATGTAATTCAATCAATCTTCTTGAAAGCATAGTGCATCTCACCGGATCCATCGTCATGTGTCAGTACATGAATCAAATCGCCGATTACGCATTGGTAGCGAATGATTGCAGATGTGCAGACCACACCATTGTTCATGTAGCGCAGGTGCGAACAGTACATACCGCCATTTTGATCTGACGACTTGTAGCACTGATGCCTTGGGTCGGGATGCCAGTGCAACCAGCCTCCATTCTCGCGAAGACATGTTCCCAGCAGAACGAAAGAGGGTTCTTCCATCTTCTTGCGAATCCTCTCGTACTCTGCGATGCCTTCTTCGTTTAAGTATGGACGGTGCGCATCCGTCAACTCGATGTTGTCCGATGGGCAGCGGTAGTATGCTTCGGTCTCAGGCTTGAGAAACCCACGGACGGACATTCTGTAGGTGTAGTAAATAGCGTGTAGAAATTCATTTTTTTAATATTTTAAAAAATGTCAAGATTCTTCATTCGATAAAAAATTGAATTTCTACACACTATTACCACATACCTACAAAATGAGCCACAAGCCATCTGGACAGTCTACGCTGCCTCGCAGCCAGGCATCTCTCAATCTGCCTCAGCAAGCTAGTCAGACTCAGCAATCTGGACAATCGCAGCAAGCCAGTCAGACTCAGCAAGCCAGTCAGACTCAGCAGGCTGGACAATCTCAGCAAGCTAGTCAGACTCAGCAATCCGGACAGACGTACAATCTCGTTCGTAGTCAGGCTTCGCTTAATCTCCCGTACCCCTCGAATAGGTGATTTTCTTTTTTTAAACAAACTATACAACATTATCAAATGGTTTTAGTATGATCGAATATGCGTTTAGATCTAGTGGCACCACTATGCTCTAGCGCCTCCACCGCAACATCACATAAAGTTACGCCCATATTACAAACCATATTATATCCGTTCTTAGCGATATACTCTTTAGTATAATCCCATTGTTCATTTGTAATATCCCATCCATCTAGATGAAACAGAAGTTTTTTAAATTGAGGCATTCCGAACAGACAATCGTATGTATATTCATCATCGATTCGCTTTAGTTCTTCCTTATTGTTTCCTTGTTGAACTTCATAATTCTGCAACGATTCATTCTTCAGAAATGAACTCATTTCCGATAACTTTTCGCTCAAAATTGTATTTTAAGTAAGTATAAAATCAAATTTCATAGTATATAATATATAAACCGATCAATAAAAAAGCATGTCTTACTTAGATCAAGAAGATCCAGATCTTATTGAAGACCTACTGACAAGGAAGGAATTTTATTGGTTTAAGCGATGGGGTTATGATAAAGTCGCGTCGAACATTAAAGATATCATACCTAGATTTATGTTGGATGCCGAAATTGCTAAAAGCGGCTATCTAAGATTATTGGGACATCAGCAGTTTATTGAAAATTATTTTAATCCGAATACGGATTATAACCGGTTACATGTTAAATGGAGTACAGGTTCGGGTAAGACTTTAGGCGGATTAGCCATTGCTATGAACTTTATTCGTAATTATCATATTGAGCGCGAACTCGGTAACCAAGAAATCGGAAGCGTATTTATCATTGGTTTCTCAGAGAGAGCCTTCAAAAACGAATTGTTAAAATATCCCGAGTTTGGATTTTTATCTAAAGATGAGCGTATTCGTTTAGACAAGCTCAAACGTCTGGCTGCCAGCGGTTCTGCTATAGATAGAGATAAATACCGTGAATTGACCACCAGGGTTAAGAAGCGGTTTAGTAGCCGTAAAGGCAATGGATTTTTTAAATTTTACGGTTATAAAGCGTTCGTCAATCGTATCTTTGTACCACAACCGGGTGTAAATATTAACGAGTTATCCGAGGAAGATATTCGGATTGCTCTGGCGGATGGAAAGATTACCTATAATGAAACACTTCTAGCCGAATTTAAGAATTCTTTGATTATTTGCGATGAAATTCATAATGTTTATAACAGCGCCGAAAAGAACAATTGGGGTGTTGCACTCCAAGCTGTTCTAGACCATGAAACAAGTGTACGTTTTGTTTCTCTATCAGCAACCCCCTTGAATAACAGCCCAGCTGAGATTGTAGATTTGCTTAATCTTTTACTACCGGCAGCTAAACGCGTTGATCGGCAAGACTTCTTTGTTAATGATCGAGATCTTAAACCTGGCGCATTAGATAAAATTGCAGAGTTGTCCCGGGGTCGATTTAGTTTCTTGATTGACGTAAATCCTAAATATTATCCTAGAGTTCTTAATTTCGGACAGTCTTTGAGAGAAATCCCTTATCTTAAGTTTATCCGTTGCCCAATGAGTCCATTTCATTATAAAACATATAAGCAAGTATACACAGGTGCCTTATCGCAGGACTCTCAATATCTCGTAGATTTTGCCCTTCCTAATCCAGAAGATCCAAATGGTATTGGTATTTTCCAAACTAGCCAGATTAAACGGTTATTACCAAATGCCCCGGCAAAGTTTAAAGATAAGTATGGTATCGATTACAAAGATAACAAAATTATAGGTGATATTCTTACTAGAAAGAATCTAGAAGCTTACTCGAGTAAGTACGTAGCTGTTTTAGATGAACTTGCCGCGGATATAGCCAACGGCAATGGTAAAGTTTTTATATATCATAATGTAGTACACATGTCCGGCGTATTATTTATAGAACAGATGCTCATAAAAAATGGTTATTTGGATGAATTTTCATCATCATCTGATAATACCATCTGTATGCGATGTGGGTTGGTTCGTAAAGAACATTCCAAAGATGAAATCCAAGGCGGATCTGGGATTTATGAGGTGTCCGACTATGAAGATGATCCCCATAAAGATGGGAAATATAATAGAGTACTAAAGATAAATGATAAAGTCATGGCTACCGCACTGGATGTCGAAAGTCCATCCGGTAATTATTATTATATACAGACACAGTCTAAAGAACTACTCAACGGTGATCATCTTGAAGAATTTGACAAGTTTTTAAATAGCTTATATGATAAACCAGTAAAAATACAAATATACAATTCATTGGGTAAAAAATTAGGTGATTGGCTTTTATCTAATAAGTTTACATTCGAGTCTGATTCAGCCAAATACACTATTTTAATGAGAGACGTTATTAATATTAGCGGCGGAGCTCAGCATACTAGAACTAAAAACATAGAACGGCAAAAAAATAAACATCGCTTTACACCGGCTCGTTTTATTATGGCACATAGCGATATTGACAAGGCACAAATGGAACATTCTCTTGAACGTTTTAATAGTATGGATAATATTGATGGATCACAGTTTTTAATATTAGTAGGATCAAAGATCATAAAGGAAAGCTATGATATTAAGGCTTTACAAAATGAATATATAGTTAGTAAACCGGATAACATACCTACTTTCATTCAGATTAGAGGGCGCGCAGTACGAAAAGGTAGCCATATTGGATTACCATATGAAAATCAAGTGGTTCGTATTAAGATATTCACAACATGCTTGCCAGTTAAACAAGAAACAGGATTGGACAAGGGTGAATATAAATTATCATACGAAGAAGAAAAGTATAAAGAAAAAGTTGCGGCATTCCAAGTAATTCAAAAAATTGAGAAAGTGATTCATGAAAACGCAATTGATGCCATTATTAATCATGACAAAGTACAACGGCATATGACAGATGACCCTTTAGGTCCATTACCATACGAACCGGTTGGCGCTAAGAATTTTTCAAAAGAATTAACTTTGGATCAATTGAATTTATCTACATTCAATGTACATCATGCCAAACGTGAAGTAGAAATAATAAAAACGATCGTAAAACGTATATTTATAGAACTTGCTAGTATATGGGAATATACCGATTTGCTAAAGGCTATACGCAATCCGCCAATAAATTATGAGTCTGAGCTTAATACAACATTATTCTCGGAAGAAAACTTTATTATAGCGATGGGGCAACTTATATGGGATAATTCATCGGCGTATATTGAACCATTTATTCAGAAGACCAGTACAGAATCTTATACTGGAGGATTTGATGGCGATATGAATGATAAAATAGACATTCATTCGGTCTATGATTTGGAGCCTGAGCCGTCGGCTATTAGAGACCTACAAGACTCATCAGATTCTATTTGGGGAGGCGCGAACCACTCAAGCAATGCGAGCACCACAAGCCTCATTATAGATCACCTATTCGATCCAGCCGATAAAATAATTACAATGCCCGGAGGACAAGATAGTGTTATAGTCCCCATCCCAGACGGAAAAAAACAATTTTACATTTTATTTCCCGTTAATCCATCAACCAACAACCCAGATGTCGACATAGAACTACCATTTAGGATTGTTAAACAAGAAGAATCTAAAACTATTAATATTAACAGTTTTATCCAATCTAAACGCGTCGACTTCGATTATGATGATAAGAAGAAGATCTTTTATCGTAAATACGTCGATACGGCGATTGAGAATATGCAAAATGTAGTCTGTGAATATGGAACAACGTTTCATATCAAATTTATAGAGGAATGTATAGAATATGTATTTAGAGCATGGACAGACCCAACATTAGAAAAGCATGAATTTCATGAATTTTATTTCAAGATGTTATATTATTATGATTTATTATCATTGATTATGTGGGCATATACGAGTAAACCAAGAGTATTCAAAGAATACGCCAAATACGCGATTCCCGTACGCGCCAAGGATATTAAACTTAAAACTCTAGCTAAATACGAAGACCGTGAAGACATAGATATTAGCCCAGAAGATACATCCGATTTAGCTACCAGTGGTGTTATTAATTTACTAAAGTCGACCTTTAATAGAACCTCCAACGCGTGGATTCCCGAAGAATTTAGACAACAATATGATACTACCGTGGATAAGTCGTTGGCTTTATTCGCCGGCAGAAAAAAGAAAAACAAGTTTATCACTAAAGCCAATGCTGATTTATTACCAATCGGGCACTATATATCTAAGTTTCCGAGGTTATATATACCTGATAAGGGATGGGACGAAAACCCGACTTACTTACAGAATGAACAAGAATTCAAAGAGAACAACTTAATTGTCGGTTTTGACGAACGATCGAACACCGGGGTGCATATTAGATTTAAGATTCGTAATCCCATTCATAATATCAAAAAATATAAGGACAGCCGACAAACCGAAAAAGGAACTGTATGCAAGTCTAAATCGAAAGAATACCTTAGGACGATTGCTAAAAAATTAGGTGCTGTTATACCGGATAAGGTTAATGTGGATGATTTATGTGTAGTTATAAGGAGCAAACTAATAAGATTAGAACTGAAAGAAAGGATCAAAAAATCGAATATTAAATATTTTTACTTCTTCTATGAGCAAAGACCAGAAACCCGACATTCCCTGATGTAAAGGTCTTTTCTGAGCTAACAACTGTTGCTGAAATTCTACCAGAATGAAGCTTCAATGGGCGTATAAGTCTGTCGATATATGGTACGCATGTTAGGTATATAAATACCCGTGTTATGATCCCATTCAGGCTTATATGCGACATCTTTTACATCATAGATATAAAGGGGTACATCACCATAAAGACCACCCCGATGCTTATATGGTTTGGTCTCTCCCTCAGAAATCTGAATAGGTTCGTAATCTGGTAGCGGCATTAAATTCATTAAATCAGGGTCTGCGATAGGAATTCCGCCAAGTCCTTCCCTTGCATGGTTTTTGCATTTTGCTTCTAAATTGGTCCTGATGAAATACCACATTAATAAAATAATGACTATCATAGTTGAAATACCATATATACTGTAAAAATGTCCGGCATCAACATAATGAATTGTTGTTGGCGATTCGCTCATTATATTTTCTTAAATTATATTTGTATTGTGAAACTTTTGCATGAGTATTTTGTATCATGATTACTTTAAATAGCATAATTAAGAATTAGATATTTGTAAAAACTTGAAGTAAAAAGATTATCATCACGCCTAATCACTAATTCGACGGCATTGCGAATGACTGACTCTATTTTTTCCGCAGCAATTGCCTTATTTTTAATAGCCGAATCCGTAAACTCACTCGATTTCAGAGGACTGCGAGCATAGCCATTATGTATTTCTCTGGCAAACCGTCGCCCTGTAGTCTGCATAGCTGTAATAAAACTAGTCATCATTTCTGCAGCCGGAAATTTACCACCGTCAAAATTATCGGCATTTTCGGCAAACGCCCGTTCTATCGCTGACATAAAAGTTGCATTAATAGATGTATCATGTAATAAATCGCTGACATCCGTGGAAGTATGTATTTTAGCACGATTCAATAAATTGTTTGCGACGTCGAGAATGGCGTCGGTTATGGCATTTTGTATTTGACCAGAATCAATTTGTGCTACCTGTGTATCAAACTCATCCAGTGCTAATTTACGACCTAAAAACATATTTTTTGTGGCTGATTTCATAGCCAATGCATGATAATTTAACGCACTAGTTGGTTCACCATTTTTATAATCTAGGAGTTTTTGGGCTCGAAATTTATTAACAGAATAACTAGTAGTGCTTAGCCATGGGACCAAACATCTATATGAATTACCATCTAATGTTTCCAAAATGTAAAATTTACCAGCGTCGGCATTATGTATTTCCATAGAAAAATCCCACTTATTGGAACTTTTAAGCGGTGTCAGTGTGGTAAATCTTTCTATTGTTTTTTTATTGATGCCAGCATCACTCGGCATAATATACGCCTGTGCCGCATTAACGTCTGTGATGCGCTGAATATTATATTCAACGGGCGTATACACGATACTATTTAATATGATAAATCCACAATTGTGTTTTTTGGATAATTGTGTGAAATTATTAGTTGTATTTGATTGACCTAAAATTAAAGTAAGTAAATCTGTTAATGCCATAGATGCCGTCGCTGGCAATAAACCGAATCTAGTCTGCGGCGGATTTGTTTTAATTTTTTTTGATTTGGTTTGATAAGAATCGGCAAGTACTAATTTTTTATCCTCATTTATAAATTCTAATAACTTAAATACTAGAGTTTTGTCCTGCGAGAAAAATGTGTCTATCGATTTTTGCATAACATTGGCATAAATACTGATTAATTCATGCGATGAATGATATTTTTTACGCAGGTTTGTTAACTCCGCAAGTTTATCATTGGATTTCTGAATTTGTTCAAATATTTCATCGGAAAGTTGTTGGATTATTTCTTCCTTAATAATTTCCGTTTCTTTAGAGAAAGCAATATATTTTGCCCTAACCTTATTGACCAATTTAGTATAAGCTAATCTATATGTATCAGAATGTCCATCACAGTCTAACTTTGTATTACCTAATAGTTGAATAAATTTATGTATGTCATCAACTAGTCCGAAGCAATTTATATATGTACGGATCTTATCATCCCGATCAAGTTTTACTCTTTCCAGTTTTTCTAATTCCATACTGAGATGACCCGTTTCAATCGCAGAACTTAAAAATTCAACCACATCTTTAAGAGAAACTATAAGTTTTAATGCATTGGTATGTACTGCATCCATCCTGTTTTTATGTATATATCTTTTGATATATTTTTAGAAAGGTTTGTGTATTCTGTAAGTTATAAAAAGAAAACAAAAAATAAAAGAAAATCGCGTAAAAAATTATTCTAAACAAAAAATATTAAAAGAGTATAATCTATAAAATGTCAACGGCTACCGCGAGACCACCTCTTAGACAAGTACGGGTCGCCCCTACGGTGACGGATCCTACTATGCGCAATTCGCGCGGTCCTGCCGAAATGTTGTTAAATAGCGAAACGGGTGATACTCTCGACGATGAGAAAGATCGCGAGGTTGTTTTTGGCGGTTCGTCCAAGACTAAAGAAGAACAAGACGTTGTTTCAGATTCGACCAGTCCAAATAGTACAATGCTAATTATTGTATTCGCCTTAATCGTAATTGCTCTGGTCGCCCTCATTGTATGGATGGTAATGAAACAATCCAACGATAAGAGAGATGAAGATGAAGTGCGACGAGTAATACAACCAACGGCGCATCCCAGGAATAATATGCCGCCTAATTATGGTCCTAGACCTGGTGGGAATCATCCGCAGGGCAATGAGCAGAACGATCGGGCGGCATATGAAGAGCATCAACGTAATATGGCTATGATGCATCAACAGCAACAAGATATGCAACAAAACATGGCGCAATTAAATGCTAAGTTGAAAACTACCGAATCAAATGATGAGTCGGTAGAAAAACCACAAAAGAAAAAGAAGAACAAGTCTTTTGCCGAAACTATGTCCGAAAAGGATGGTAAACAAGTGCCAACTCTGAAAGAACCACTTCTCGACGAAGAAGCCCCGCCCGAAAAGGCTAAGTTTTCCAAGAAGAACCCACACCCAAATATCATGCGCCCCGGTAATCAGAAGGATCGTTCAGATGTAGATGATATTCTAGAACAGACTCAGACTATGATGTCTAAGAAATCTAAGAATAAGCCGGCTGCAACGGGAGCGTCAACAGAACTGACAGATCTTGATAAAGCATTACTCGATAAGGTATCCACTGAACTAAATAACATGGGTGCAGCCGATAACAACGAAGATTAAAATATATTATATAAAAATATACTGGGGTAAAAATATACTGGGGTAAAAAAATATGAATCTTGACGAGACAGTTTTATGTGGGAATAGCTCGACAGGAATTACCCAGACAACATGTGGTAAATTAAATTTATATGCGGCAGATTCTAAAGTTTTATCCGTTGAGTATGGTTTACTTCAGATATATGCTAGAATTTCGCGCGTTAAAGGATCTGATATAACCGCCGCTAATATCTTAACAATGCCATCGAATGGAACACTATTCCATGTTTTAGGCGACACCGCTATCCAGCATATTAGTACGGCTGGTTGGTCAGCTGGTTCCGCCGTTGTTTTAATTTTTAAGGGCGTTCCGAATGTGATGAATAATGCAACAAGTCCGCCGGCAGATACTGCGCCGATACTACTTAACGCCAATAATGACTTTCAAACACAAGTAAATTCTACACTCAGTTTAGCATATGATGGGGAAGCCTGGTTTGAAACAGGACGGAAGATCTAAACACGTTTTTTCTTTTTTAAATTAGTAAAGCTCAAGAGTTGCAATTAAATCTTGTGTAGCAGTGTTTCCCGCCGCAGTATATTGTACAGATATATAATCACCAGCTGTAAATACCTGGCTTACGGTGGTATTTGTAGCTGTAGTCGCGCCTGCCAAAATTGTCGCGGATATGGATGTATTAACGCCATTTCTTCTAACAGTAAATGTTACACTCGTTGTTGCGGCGGCTGCGACTCTTGACCAACATGACAAACGTTTGACAATGCAACTGGTAGGTAAAATATGTAAGACTTCTACCGTTGATGCTGCTCCGCATATGCGCATAAATCTTGTAACTGAGTTGCCGCTTGCTCCAATGACCGAAAATGTCATAATTTTACAAGAGTCTAACGAGGTAAAAGGTAGCGAATTTGCCGTATTAGTTTGCAATGTTGTATATGATAGTTGTATAGTACCTAATGTTTGGGAAATATCAGCACTAGTCGCTGTTAACGTGCTATGTCTACATATGATTACGGAAGATGCATTGTTAGATTCTAATCCGTAATATAATCCAATGCCGGTGGTCCTGCGAACATCAATATTTAGATCTCTGAACCTAATCGTATTAGCGGCATCATTATATATACCAACAACTTTAGTTGATACCGCAGAGGAAATAATAATGGTGCACGCCCTAATATTATCTTGCCCCGTATCGGAGGCACCCGTTCCATTGGAATGAATACCATATATTGTCCCAGCTCCCGTTGATGTATTCGTAATTGAAATTGATATATTTCTACATTTGGCTGCTGCGGTTGATGTTGATGGAAATACTATACCTTTAAGAGTTAATCCGGCAGTCGCCGACGTTATCGATAACGTCACATCTTCGAGCCTTGATGCCAGCCCCATAGTAACTAATGTTGTATTTACGGTAGCCCCTAGTTGTTGTATAACAACAGCATTAGTTGATATACCACGAACATACACATTTGCAGGTATCGTGATTGTTTCTGAATAAGTACCCGGTAAAATATATACTTGTTGATTAGCAGTGACGGCTGCAAGGGCGGCTGTAATTGTAAGAAATGGTAAACCACCAACCGTGGCGGTGCCATCATCGCCATTAACTTGATCCACGATCGCCACATTACCCATAGATGGAAATGCCCCTCCGCCGGATGCAGCCGCCCACGATGCAACGCCTGCACCATTAGTTCTTAAGAATTGCCCATTCGTGCCAGCATTTAAGGGTAATTGCAATGTCCATGCATTTGTTGCCGCTTGTGCCTGCAAATTTACAGAATTAGTAGTGCCTTTAAGCGCGACCGTTGTTGTTTCAGATAGCGATGTAATATCAGCGTTTGCACCAGACTGCGCTGCTAATAAATTAGTTCTTGCTGTAGATATATTATTCGCACCAGTCCCTCCATTAGCGATGGCTAATAGTCCTGTAATATTAGCAGAATTACCCGAGATATTACCCGTAATTTTAGACCCATCGATAGCCGCCGCCGGATCAATATTAGCGTTGGATATATTAGTGATTGTATTGACTGATGCATTAATAGTTTTGTTAGTTAATGTTTGAGATGAATTCTCTCCAACGAGCGTCGTTGATGCATTAGGTAATGTAAATGTCTGCCCAGCTACGGGCAGAGCTAAGGTTGAAGTCGTACCAGTAGCAGCAGTGGTATAATTTATAACCAACGCCTTAGTTATATCAGTTGGATCTGATAATTGATTTATAGCAGCTGAACCTAAAATAGTCGTCATGTTATCTTGGAGCACTATATAAGATTAAGATATTTAACCTAAAAATGAAAATTGAATTTATACCAAAGCATTTATATCCACGATTTCTATTTAAAGACGTTTATCACTATAACAATATACAATTATGTCTACTAAAGTCGTCGCCACCGTTCCTGCCACCGAGCCTAAGCCCGTCAAGAAAGTTAAGACTACCACTAAGGTCGCGCCAGTCGCCGAACCCGAGCCCGTTGTAGTTCAGACTCTAGAAGTCGAAGTGCCAGAAGTCGAAGCTCCTGTCGAAGAGCCCGCCGCTCCCCGTAAGAAGCTAACTGTTGCTAAAGGCTCTGTTACTGTTACAGCTAGAAAAGCTACTTCTCCTAGAAAGAGTACCAAAGCATCGCCTAGATCACCGCGTGTTGCGTCCAAATCTCCTAAGGCGCCGCCCAAGACAGCATCGACTCGCAAGACTCCGGCTAAGAAGACTACGTCGAAATCGCCAGTTCAGTCGCCCACGTCTTCTAAGAAGACCACGACTAAGCCCGCGGCTAAGAAGGTTGGCGGTGCTCGCGTTGCCACTAAGGGCAAAGCTAAAGTCGCTGCTAAAGCTACTAAACGCCGCCCCGTCAATGTTAAGCCGGCTCCTATTGACTTCTCCGGCATTGGCATCGGACCCGCCAAAGTTAAGAAGGTTCTCATGCATCATGCTTTCAACGAGAAGGAACATGAGGTCCGTCAGAATATCCTAAAGGCTGAGAATCGCCCCGTTAAGCCCAAGCCCACCGCGGAAGTTCCTGATCCAGCCATGCCCGAACAGGGTCCGCAGGTATCTATTGATAAGCTTCCTAAGGCTACTCTAGATGTTATTCGTGCTGCCGAGCGTGCTCACCAGCAGGCTCTAAACAGTGAATACGAACATCACGTGGTTTCTCAAATGTCCGATGCTGATAAGAAGGCGTATCAGGAGGCTCGTAAGAAGGCGTCCGAGTCCGCCGATTTCGATCTACGCTCATTCAATGTTGCCAGAAACAAGAAGTTCTATGCTGGCTTTGATGCTTGGTGCAAGGAGAATGATTCGTATGCCCTTGGTCGCGTTGTTAAGGACAAGAAGGGCGTTGAGCGTGAGCGCTTTAACCAATGGAGCAGAGCTATGGCTCTGGTTAACAAGTCGTGCCTACGTCTTTCCAATGGTGTTCGCGATATTCTAGCTTGCTATCTCGACAACCTTGTTATCCAATATGCCAGAAACGGTATCGTCAACTGCGTTGCTGAAGATCACAGCAACCTACAGCTTCGACATGCCCTGACTCCCAGCGATGGGTTTGATGAGCGTGTTCCTATGGATGCTTTTGCCCGTACTCTAGACGGTTATCAGCTAGCTCTCAACTGGATTGAGAGTTGCCGGCAGACTCGCGAGGAGATTCGTGATACCCGTAGACGTATTAAGGCTGGCGAGATCGAGGGCGACAGTGTGTCAGCCGATCTACCCGATTACCCCGACCCTGCATATGATGAGAACTTTGAAGGTTATGTAGTTGATACGTGCCGATCGGTTCGTATGCAGATGGCTGAATCGCAGAAGACTGCCGCCGAAAAGGAGAAGTATCATAACATTAAAGTTAGCGAGAACTTCAAGCGCTTCTGCTCAATCATTATTTACGAGTCAGTGCTCCGTATCGGTGCTCATCTTAAGGAAGTTGTTAAGCTTAAGGATGTCAAGACTGTCAATGCCGAGATTATGCATCATACCCTTAAACAGGTCAGCAACCTCTGTGGTATTCCATTTGATCCTATTAAGCGGGATATGACCACCCGTCTTGATAAGTTCCGCGCCTGGTGCCTAGAACGCCGCGATGCTCGTCGCGCTAAGCGTAAGGAAGCCGCGGATGCCGACGCTGTAGATGAGGACGATGAGGAGGAGGAAGAGGATGATGTCGAGGACGAACCCGTAAACGCAGCCGATGATGATGACGTTGTTGCCGGCGATGGTGATGAGGAGGAAGTCGATGAGGAGGATGAAGAGGAAGAAGCCGAGGAGGAGGTCGATGTTGAGTATGAGTAAAAGTAAAAAGGATTATATTAGTATTATTTTTTAGACCAACAAAACAAAAAAGAATTAATATAATTATTCTTTTTTCCCAAATATAAAATATATATAAAATATACGTAAAATGGACGCAGAGTTAAATACTAATGTCGGGTTTTTTGGAGCTAACCTTATCGGTTATCCCCATGTAAATCAGGGTAATAATTATAATAATAATGTTTCCATCCCTAACGAATCTGAAAAAAGTAAATATCAAGCATTACCTACCGATGACTTAAGCCATATTTGGGCTACCAATCATCGCGATAACATTGATGATCTCGATTCGGTTCTTAGAGATGCGGATCCGGCGGCTTTTGACCGAGCGTATGATGTAGATTACCATGGTGCTAGAAATTTAGATGTAATCTCGGTAGCTTCGAATGATATGTGGAATTTCTCCAAATATCTAGAAGTTGGTAAGAATCCCAATGATTTACAACATCGGGATGTGGATAATATTGACGGAATGCTTAATAGTCTTCAACGTAAAGATATGCGCGATGGATTCCAAGGAACCGAGGACGAAAAACCTGATGATAGTTTAGAAAAAACTATGACCGCCGAACATTGCTATCCGTTATGGCTGATTCTAATCGCCATTGTGTTGGCTATTTTCGGATGTGCGTATATGACGGCTGATATTTTTAGATCTGACTTAGAACCAATTAATCCTGTCTCCAATTAAAAAACGAAATATTATAAACCTATGCCTGCCAATATAGCACCTGCGCCAGTCTGACATACTGAACCTATTGGTAATGCTGCATAGGTTATTAATCCGACCCTCGTCGTAGAACATGGTTGATAGATAACTATAATTAGTATAACCACAATCCAACAACCTATATAAGTTATTGGACCACTAGCTATTAAGATATTAGAGAGCATTTTTTAGATGCTCGTTATTTTAAATCAGCGCACTGTTTCTCTATACCTTGCTGTAGAACTTTTACAAACTTGTTAATTTCATCTACACTATTATTATCACCAAACGAAATACGAATGACGCCGCGTTTGATAACCGGCGGAGCCCCAATGGCACTTAATACGTGACTTGCCTTATCAGATTTGGTGAGACATGCAGATCCGATAGATACTACAAAGTTTTTTGAATCTAATAATTTTTTTAATTCAATATTACAGAATGGCTTACCTCTGTTTTTAGCAATCGATAACAGAACAGTATTCGGTAAAATAAACCCCTTTTTATCATCGGGGGGTCCCAATGAAATTAGCTCAATATTATCCTTTTCTTTTGAATCATCTAAATAATCTATATAATTGGCGAATTTATATAATTTATTAAGTTTCAATAATAGAGTATCACGGAGTTTGAATAATCGCTGATTTTTTGCCTTTCTATTTGTAAACGCAGTTTTAAGTGCCACCATCATAGAAGCTATGCCAGCTACATTTTCTGTTCCACCACGTAATCCGCTTTGCTGACTCCCGTGTATCTCTGCTGTTAATCCATATCCTTCGATTAAATCATTACTTAGAATTAAAACTCCGACACCCTTCGGTCCATAAAATTTGTGGGCAGATGCACTAATAGCATCAATATTGTTTTTTATCAGATCTATTTTATATTTTCCGAAAATTTGCACACAATCGGAATGCATAGGAATTCTATGTTTATGTGCGACGGCGCCTATATCTTCGATGTTATTGATAACAGGCACTTCATTATTGGCAAACATAATAGTTATTAAACAAGTATTTGGGCGGATTGCTTTTTCTACATCTGTGGGTAAAATATTGCCGTATATGGTTGGTTCAACTAATGAAATATCTATCTCGCCAGCCTCTTTAAGAGAATTTAAACATTCTATTATAGAATGGTGTTCTAACTCACTGGCGATGATATGGGGTAATAATTCACTACCCTTCTCCGCCAACTTCCGTTTATATGCCTTAACACACGATTTAATTATTAAGCAGTTGCTTTCCGTACCCCCCGATGTAAAAATAGCGGTATGAGTAGCAGATGAGACATTACAGTGTGCCAATATTCCATCTTGTGCCTTTTCTAATAAATTCCGCGCCGGTTTAGCTATTTTGCTATCGGATGACGCATTATAACAACTTAGCCAGTCAGTATGTGCCTTTTTTGCAGGCTGGCAGATTAAAGTAGTTGCATTATTATCAAAATATACCGGATTGGGGCAACTGCTTTTTCCGAATGTCGCACTCATTTATAAACTATATACTATAACAAAAAAAATAAATTCATTCGAGAATTTTGTGTTTTATGGATTTACAGATTGTCAGAACGCTCTTCGATGGTCGGCAGACTTCCTACAGGTAGAGTCTGAAGGGTTTGTTCCGTTGCGGCTGTTTCGGAATATACCGACTTCTGTAAGGTACTAAGAAGTTCTGTGTATCTCTGCTTAACCTTCGAAAGTTCACCGGCTAGAGTCTGCTCTCTGGATTGTAGTTGATTAATAATATTGGCTAAATATCTTTCCTTGTTGATGGTCAGCAGCTGGAACGAACGAAACACAGCATCTTGAGCGGCAATCACGGACTCCTGGGATTTGGCAAGCGATTCGCGAACATTGTTCAGCTCGCGAATCTTATCTTGGCAGTCGCGTTCGAGATTCTGGAGAATCTCTTGGGCTTGCTGTTGGGTCTGGGGCTGCGCGGCAGGCTGTGCTGTCGATTGAGTCTGGGGCTGAGGCTGCGACATTATTTATATAAATATAATTTATAAATCTTTAACATGATATTTTTATTTAGTTATGTAGTTTTTATATTTCTTACTAATCTTACTAAACATTGTCAATAATCTTCTGTGCGTATTATGATCGAGTTTCATATTTTTAATATCTGACAAACTACACCAACTAATAGCCGAAACCTCCGATATTTGAGCACCATCACTAAATTTAATAGTAGGCTCCCAATCCCCAAGAGCATCCGCATAGTAATAGATATTTTGATATGTTGTACCAAAATCCGAATATGTCTCTATGTATGGCGGAATACGTAATAGGAGTTTATATTGCTTTTGTAAAATAGTCGTTTCTTCTGTAAATTCACGAATAGCCGCATTGATACATTCTTCGGGTTCTTGCCGCCGACCCTTAGGAATTTCCCAGAGAGTTTCAGCATTGGTAGTACTAGATATCAGTTTCTTTAATCGCATACCACCATCTTGTAAAAAACTTGCCTCGAATTTTGTCTTTTTACGCATGTATTGTTTGGATAAATAACTACCTGCCCCCTGCAGGAATACTTGATCCGGATTGGTTTTATATATGCGATACCACATTAGATTAAATTTTAAGCTTAAAATATCCATCTTTTCATGAAAAGTCATATTATCAAATAATTTTTTAAGATGGGAATCATCATTTTTACGATAGTGCCCAGAAATAAATTCGCAAAAGTGATAAGTCATAGGTTTCTTCACTAAAACAATCTGTACACCTTTTGTAGGGTGTCTCCTACAACAGATGATGCCATATGATTTTTTTATATTGACCATTCTTTCTGCATATACTCATATACTACACATTCTTGTATTTTTATAGTAATTAGACGATACAAATAAAATATGAATAACATTATAAAAATTGAATAAATATAATTTATTAATCGAATAGTTGATCATGTCAATATGGATGATATTAGAGATACGGTTGGCTCGGTTGGCTTGATCATATTAGATCCTATTAAGAAACACATTTTATGCGTTAGATCTAGAAATACATATCCCGGTGGATGCTTAGTTTCTGGTAGAAAGTGGTATTCGCCGATTAATTTGGATGATCATTTTGTCAATGGCATGTCATTACTAGAAAAAAGGGCATTTTTAGGTGATGATGCGAAATCCGGTTATCCTTATTTCCTCTCTAGTTTTCGAAAATGTTATTCGCGCAAACTTGCATCTATGTCAAGGAACGGCGCTAAATATTTTACTAAACATTCGTTAGACGATTATATCGAATCGCTTGATCTCTTACGGAATAAAATGTCGACATCCATGTCAGATGGCGCCCTGCCATGGGGCTTTCCGAAAGGTCGTATTATAAGCGGTGATAATAGGACTTACAGAACAATCAAAGAATTAGAAGTTGCCGTTGCATTACGCGAGACGCATGAAGAAACGAAAATTTCTATTGACATGATTGATATATTAGATTGGATTCCTCCATTCGTGATTAGATATGTCGATATGGGTATACGATATGAATTTAAACTCTATTATGCTATTCCCAAGACATCGTGTAGATTCTATCTAGATGAAGCTGATGTAGACCAGATACATGAAATATCGGCGATCGAATGGCTAACATATGAAATGCTTGCGGATAAACCGTTATGTGATATTACCCGCAAGCATATTTTAGGAAACTTTTGCTCGATTCTTGAACATCATCAGCGTCATGTATCGGATCAGCTTATAGCACAATCACTCCATAACAGCTTAATCGATCGTACGATCGATACAACTAATGATGATGTATCAGAAAAAAAACAAACATCATGGACACCAAGGATATATTATGTTCCTCCCGTTATGCGTTCATCTTATAATGCTCGGATCCTCAATTATCCAAATGTACTTTCGACCGCCAACCCGAAGTAAATGAACCCATCGAGATTTTTTTGTTGTTGATATAAGACACTCATTAATTGGCTGCACATGGGAATTCCGCCATAATCATTAAAAATATAAATAGCCTGTCCCGCCTCCATATTAATTTTTTTACGGATAACAGAAAGAAATTGACCAACTGTTAAATTACCGGGTACTAAATATTTACGACGATCAAGCTGAATCTGTGATGTATAGTTGGGAATAACTTCGCAAATAACAGGGACTCGATCCGGGTATTTAATCCTCATATTTGAAGATTCCGTCTTTCTTTTTTTAAATGGAGTTGTATCGCGGAAATTCGACTTTAATGCTGGACTAGATCCCATGAACAGATTGGTGAGCATTTTTATTATGTATATTTATGTATATCTTTTATTAGAATTATGAACAAATAGGCATATGAATATCTTTTATTAGAATTATGAACAAATATACATATGAATATCTTTTATTAGAATTATGAACAAATAGGCATATGTTTCCAATGGGGATGTTCTTCTAGTAATCCGCGGGCATTTAAAATCATATATACTAATAAATCATGAACCAGTTGACCCTCCCGGTTAGATATTTCTTCACGATATTGTACCGATCTTAACGTATTCAAATCATAAATCATACGATCCTTGGACCCTAGATGCCTAGTAAAATATGTTTTGGGCGTTTTCTTTTTACTATATATCCAACTTCCTATCGTAAAATTTCGTGTATATTCTGGCACCGGTAATTTATGATGTATATAGTCTAATGGATCATGATAATAGGGGCATTTTGTTCCGCCGGTAAAACATTTACAATTCACGCCGTACTCACATTCCGCGGATTGCTCGGTTTGATATTCAACGATATTACCTAGATTTCCACGAATGACGATTCCCTCAATGTTTACAGCGAATTGTTTTAATTCCTTTACATAATACATATGAGAAGCTGGTATATCTTTAATAGTTTCTACGATATGTACGGGTAATTTAACTCCCTTAATAATTTCTTTGGACTCTATCGGGTTTAAACTACGTAATGTTCCTACATCTGTATCAAGCGGATGTGGATCAATGTATTTTTTAGATATATTTTGTATTTGAGTAGAGTTATTATTCTGCACCACCTCCGCCAACGTTGCTTTGCGAGCTCTGCGTTTGCGTAAAACTACGCGGTTGGCAATATTAGATACATTCGCCAATTGATATGCCACCGTTTGAATTGTTTTAATGGCAGATTGTAATTCTATTACTTTTGCTTCAATCTGCTCCGCGGATAGTGCAACACAGAATTTTTCTAGATATTCGTGCACATCATCTGCTTGCTGTAAAAAACTGCGGAGTGTCCTATCCATTTATTTTAATAATTATATTATAGTTTATGTGTATACTTAAAAAGAAAAATTAAACTTTGAATTTTTGTTGATATTTAGATATATAAGACTGTTAAAATGCGTATTGCATTTATTGATTTGGAAACGACCGGCTTACCAAAGCAGCCCAGATTTGATGAATATTACAGCTATACTCAACTAAAATTTTATGACAACGCCAGGATTGTACAAATTGCGGTCGTTATTTACGATATCGATGAAACGACGAACACTGAAAGAAAGCGAGTAACAGAACATACATACATTATAAAACCGGATGGGTTCGAAATTAGAAATTCGCATATTCATCGTATTAGCCATGCCATGGCATTATTTGCGGGTGTTCCATTTAAAGAAGTAATGGAGAAGATTATGCCTGATTTATTTGCCTGTGATGTATTTATAGCACACAATATTTTATTCGATCGTAATGTTTTACTTAGCGAGTTGCATAGATACAATATGATCAATATTATTTATAAGATTAATAGTATGAAATATTTCTGTACATCTAAAGGATGTAAAAATATCACCAAGATACGATATAATGCAAGTGAATTTAAACAGCCTAAACTTTCTGAATTATATAAATTTTTATTCAAAAAAGAAATGCTTGATGCGCATGATGCTTTAGTCGACACTAACGTATTAATTGAATGCTTTATGGAACTACGTAAACGACGTTTAGTCGTTTATTTTAATGGGGAATTTCATGCTTCTTGCGATTTATGAAATAAATCTTCCTTTTATTCATTAATGCAGTAAATAATGATTTATAACATCGGAAGCAATCGTCTGATTGTCCGATTCTAACAGAAATTTGCCATTTTTGTCGAACATCGTTTTATTATAAACGCCTGACGTCTGCGCGCCCTTCGCATAAATTACGATATCAGCAAAACCTGTTAGACGATCATTATCAGTGGCAATGATAATATTATGGTTTTTTGTAATATCATTAAGCTTGACAAATAGCTTAATAAATAGATCCATAGTACAGTTGTCCACAGTAATTAGCGGGACACCTCCAGAGCCACCAACAAACTCTTGAAGAAGAGTCGTTTTACCAGACGCCACTTTTCCTACAATTACCACCAGCATTATATATTTTATAAGCGGGATAAGTTTAGGTTGTATCTTTTAGATTGTTAATTTAGGTTGTATCTTTTTAGATTGTTAATTCAGGTTGTATCTTTTTAGATTGTTAATTTAGGTTGTATCTTTTTAGATTGTTAATTTAGGTTGTATCTTTTTAAAAAGTATCGATAAGGTAAACAATAAAAATCTAACAAACATCTAAATTAACACATTCCATCGATGAAACATTAGAATAGTCAAACCATATCGCCGCAGCCAATATATCACTCAGCCCATACAATAACATATTTTTTGTGTCATCGAGAGATATATACCGGATATCTTGAGACATGGTTTGTGGATGCCCGAAATTCGGAATTGCCGGACATCTCGCAGGATAACCAATTTTAACCAATCGGTCGCCATTATGCGCAAAATTACATACTCTAACCGGAGAACTATACATTTTCGCCATCTTTTGGCGTTGTGTGTCGCATTCATCTTTAGATTGATACTTACATCGAATGGAGTGTTTACGATCATACTCTTTCTTTGAGTCTACGACCTCTGGAAACGGTACACGAACTAGGTTATTGTTGGGGAGCCGCATATATATGCCGCTCGGTTGAGATTTATCCGGTTGAGATTTATAGTAATAAAGAGCAGGCGGGATTGCCGACAAATCTGTAACTTGATTAATACGTAAATAATATCCTATTTCTGGGATTAATATTCTTTCTTTTTGTTGCTGTGTAGTATTTGAAGGCTGCGGTGGTGGAGTATTTATGGGCACTGGAGCTGGAAGAGTCTCAGGATTGGTGGGTTTTTTCTCACCGCTAAATAATTTAGTAATGAACTCCTTATTTGGATACCCTAACATACCGTTTTTAGTGTGGAAAATATAATCTGTTTTTTTAGGTATGCATGTCATGTCCTCTTCGACTTCTTCCGTAAATTCCGTACAATCTTCGATCAACTTCTCAATATTTTTTGTGTGGTATTTCATCATTTCTAATAGTGTCGATCCCTGACGTAGTAATTCATGACCTTTTTTAATCGTATTACTGGAGTAATCGGCTAATTGTAATTTATTAAAAGTCTGAACGATTTTTGAAAAAGTTTCATCCAAATATGAAGAATACGACTCAAACTCATTTGCCTGCATTTCCTATTAAATCCTTTATTATAGAATAAGTATTAAGTTTAATATATTACATGTCTAATTCATTACAAAAGCAAGTCGATGAATTTATAGATGCCGCAGGAGCAGCTCCTGCCCAGAAGTCCGCCGAGTGGTATTTATTAAAATCTAAAACTATTGGAGGTAGCGAAATCGCAACTGTTATAGGTTATAATCCATTTAAAAAAGTCAAAGATCTGATTGCTGAAAAAATCGGAATCTGTGAACACCCATTTACTGGTAATATCGCAACCCGATGGGGAAATATCTTTGAGGGATTAACACGAGAATGGACGCAGCGTGTACTATTAATGGGAGCGCCTATTAAAGAAACAGGTAGTCTTGCTGGTATGATAGATAGGCAGCGTTATAGTCCGGATGGGTTGGGCGTTGTACGTTTAATGAATGAAGAAAACCAATTAGATGATTATATCGTATTGTTTGAATTTAAGTCCCCATTTAGAAGCCTGCCTGATGGTAAGATCCCCAAACAGTACAGACCCCAAACACAAACAGGTATGATGACTATACCAATGGTGGAGTTGAGTATCTTTGTTAGTAATTGTTTCCGCAAATGCGCAATTAGGGACATCGGCTTTACCATGACATATGATAAGAATTTTCATAGCGGGGATCTAACTAAAAAAATTACTAAAAAACAAAAATTTACAAATGTACTGGCATGCGGTATTATTGGCTTTTATCAAACGAAAGATAATTATGATTTGGCGCTAACATTATGCGGATACAATTCTGATTCTGATTCTGATTCTGATTTTAATGCTATATTTAATGAACCAAACGACACCAATACAACTTCTAATTATTCTAATACAGAATATGATATGGATCTCCTTATGGGAACACGAGAAAATATTTTAGATTTTGGCACGGTTGGATCTAAAATATTAGATCGTCTATTTGAATTATGTGAAGAAAAAAGAGTTCAAATAATCTATTATCCGATGATTCTAAATCAAGGAGCGATAAATGAGATTGAATTTATTCAGGATCACAAGAAAACAAAACCCGTCACTACGATATATCCCAAAAAACTGATCAAACTTCAACTTGATCAGTTTGAATCCCACTGTGAAGTCAACGAATATTACCCCATCGGATATCTTCCGTGGAAACTATTTAAGAGTGATATAATTATAGATGTTCGCGATGATGAATGGCAGGCAAAAATCGAACCGGCGGTTACTGAGACACTCAAAAAAATAGATGAAATCACTGCGCATGAAAATCCAAAAGAAAAGTATTTAGAATATTTCCCGGAAGTAGAGTCTAATGTCGATGTTCAGGTTATGGATGAAGATCTTATGAAACCTGTAGTTATGGATGATGATGAAGTTATAGATATTTAATGTACTATGTTTTTTAAAATCAGTGGGGCTTAAGAGTTATTTTTTTAAAAATCATCATCATAACCTCCAACATGATCATCTGGTTCGTCGTCCGGTTCGTCCTCGGGTAAATCTTCATCATCGACCGCATTAAGTTCGCGATGTTCATTTAGTTCCTCATCGTCGTCTCCATCATGGGTGTCCATTTGTTTTTCATCTGGGAGACCTTCTATGATAGGTTCTTCGGCTGCCTCTTTGGCAAAAATAATCCGTCCACTTTTTGGCACAACAACACGGTATTGAATAGTTTCGCCCGAGATATCACTTAGCATTTTAATTTCGATAACATCGCCGCTTTCTGCTCCAATCCAGATACACTGCGGATCCTCATCAAAAATTTTAGGAAGATTCGTCAGATAACACATAAGTTCTTCATTACATAGTTTAATTACTTCATCATGTGAAAGTACTCTGTGGGGATAACACAGCGGACCATACGGAAGGACCAATTCAAATATTTCATGTAGATAGGTGTAGACACTGAGATGCTTATATGTTGCTATTGCCTTTCGTCCATATGTATTGAAAGGGCTGTATGTAATTAAAATTACATTACAAGGGTTTTTTATTTTTTTAAGTAGTCTTTTTAGATCTTGACTGCTAGCAGCATAT
>JACCDX010213697.1_pt1 | contig 24396 bp, 33 predicted proteins | sample 7449681 | NCBI WGS metagenome assembly JACCDX01 (sample SAMN15323450, study PRJNA562643) | freshwater metagenome | isolation source: river surface water | place: USA:Blue River Watershed | collected 2017-08-18
TGCGAATCACGTTCAGGTATATTTTTAGCTTTTCCTAATTTACATGCATTATGTGCATCATATGCAATATGACAACGAATATAAATATAACCAATCATTTTATATTTATACAAACATATAGAATAATTAATAAATCAATTTTTAAAATTATTTTTTGAAAATTTTTTATATTTTTTTTTGAAAATTTTTTATATTTTTTTTTTGAAAATTTTTTATATTTTTTTTGAAAATTTTTTATATTTTTTTTTGAAATATTTTTTAATTACATATCTAAATTAATGTTCATGACGTTTTTATCTGATTTATCCGATTTGTTGCGTTTTTTTACTTTTCTAGGTGTTAGACCTTCTTTCATTTCGCGTAGTTCTGATAAGCTGACTACACTATTATGATCTTCAGGTTCATTTAAGTTAATGGTTTTTGATTTAAGCCCCCCCAATATATCGGCTAAATCAGATGGTCCTTTCATGTCTGGTCGTTTTTCTTGAGGTCTCTCTGTACGAGGAGGCTCAGAACGTTTAGGTGGTTGAGTTGGTTGTTTAGATGGTATGGCACTATTCATGAATCCAGCAAATCCTGGGTTACTAGCTCCCATTGAAGACATAGCTGCCTGTGTAAACTGCTGCATGAGAGCCGGATTTTGACGCATGATGTCATCCATTCCAGGAATGGCGGATTTGAACATAGTATTGGTCATATGTAACATGATACCGCTACCGGCTAATTGGAATAATAATTTCAATTCAGGTGCCATCTTAGCCTTGGACTTGTACTTTTCATGTAATTCAGAAAAAATATCATCATAATCTTCAATGTTTTCATTGAGTTGTTCAGCCCAACCATCTAATTTTAAATCAAAAGGATCAAATCGATTGTTTAAGAATTCAACACCGGTAATGATTGCCATTAACATTTTACCTTGAAATTTAATGCTGTTACTTCTTTCTTTTTCAGATACAATACATTCGTATTCACTTTTCATTTCTTCAAGCGATGATTCTAAAGAATAATGTTTTGAAATTTCAACGCCTTTTTTTCTTAATTCTTCAAACTTATTTAATAATTTAAATTTTTCACGTAATGTTTCTGAAGCAGACATAGATGGTTCTTCTTTATCTTCATTGAATGAAGTGCGATAACTTTTAGGAATATTTTCTTCTTCACCTTTAAAATAACTCCATTTATCTTCTTTTTCAGGAACATTGAATGTAGTATGTAAAGATGGTTTAACAAAATCATCTTCTTCTTTGATAACTTCTGGTTTGGAAAAATTAATAGTAGTAGGTTCAAATAGTTTAAATGGAGTAGTATCTTTTTCTTTTGTTAAATTATTTAATTCATCTTCTAAATCATTTAAATCAGATAGTTCAATATTATTTCCAGAATTTTTTTTACTATCATTCATTAATAATTCAATACCTGGACCAAAATTAGAAGATGGTAAATCATTTTGTGATAATTTAATTTCTTCTATATTGATAGGTTTACTAATATCTATAATTTCTGGATAATTCATTATGATTTATTAAGAACATTTAATTTTAAGTACTCCGCATTTATTATTTTATTTTGATAAAAATACCAAATTCCTTGTAAATAAGTATCTGCTAAATCATCTTTTTTTTTATGAGAATTAAAATGATCTAACCATTCCGATACTACGAGTGTTTTTGTTATTTCTATACTTTTAGATTTTCGATCTTTATAGGATGTTTTACCTTTTACAAATAATTTTAATTTATTGGAAGAGGAAATACAATGTATATTGTTAACATTTTTAATAATCCAATATTGAATAATCATACCTTGTAATGTTTTCATTCGATTTGCTAAAGGTCCAATTTGATTTTCAATCAATACTACATCTACTGTTTTATCTTTAAAGATCATATTGTATTTTTCATTTAATGTAATTCCTAAATCAATCAATGTATATTCTTTTGAATTTTTATAACATATTTCTGTACATTCATTTGTTTTATGTTTATTACAATAATAATCTTCTTCATGTTCATATTTTGCTTTTTTTAAACATGTTTTACATACATATTCATTGGTTAAATTTACTACATCCCATGCAACAATATTTATTTCATGATCAACATGAAATAAACAATGTGCCAAATTTTTAATTCCAATATCAATCGACAATACAAACATAAATATATATATTTAGGTCTTTTTAAGTAATTTGAATTGTCTTCCAAGAAGAAGGACATAAATCACTTGTATCAATATTTGGATCATTAAACCATTTTGATGGTCTACATACTACTTTATCTTTCCATTCATTAAGATATGCTCCCCACCAACTAAACGAACTATTAGCGATGATATTATGATTGCATAAACTCATGTAAATGAGTTGTTCCCAATCATCTAATCCAGTGACTCGTATAAAATGATATGAATGAATTTGTTTTAAAATATCAATCTTTTTATGGACAAGATCAACATCTTCATCTTCACAAAAATAATAAATAGTATGAATACGTTTATTGGTTTGAATATGAGATAATGAATCAATATAATATTTAATGTCCATGATATTATGAAAATCAGTAAGATGTTTATAATCTCCTAATCGAAAATGTAAAGATATTGTATTTTTAAATTCTTCTGTTTTTTTATTTAATTTTTTTAATAAATTATCTTTTAATAAATTAATTCCTAAAAGATAAAAAATATCTTCTTCATATTTTTGAAAATATTTATAACTTTGAAAATAACCACTTATTTTTGTATCCTTTGTTACAGGTAATTGCTGATATTTAAAGCCATTCTCTGTTACTTCTTTTAAAGAAGGTAATTGATCGATTAAATAGGGCTTCAATAAAATAAAAAAAGTATCCCAATAAGTATGTCGAAGTGTTACTCCATATGATTCTTGTAAATTTTTGACAAATACAAATATATCATTATGTTCTATACTATATGCAATAGTTGCAACAATTTGAAATAATTGATTTCCTAATCCACCCATTAAATGGACTCCAATCATTATTATAAACTATATAAGTTTTAATAAAAATATAAACTTATATGGTTGGTATAAATTCCCAATTCAATTCTTTACAAATTTTTTTCCATACTTCATCTTGTTCAATTCTCTTTTCTCGATCTTTTAACATTGGAAAAAAATCAAGAAATTGTGTTTGATCCAGTAATTCACATAATTTATAAATGGTATAATAATAATTTAAAAAATTAACACGTGCATCTGGACAAAATTTTGCATAAGGTCGCTGTATCTCTGAAAATAAATTACATAATTTATCTTCTAATTCAGGTGTCATTACTGGTGGTTTAATTCCTAATTTATCTTTAATAAATGGAATGTGTTCATAATATTTATTATATCCTAATTTTTTTAAAATTTCTTTTGCTTTTTTGTTATCAATGGATTCAATGGATATTCTTTCTTTTTTAATTTGTAGATGAATGTTTTCTAAAATAGAATCATCAATTTGAGTTGTCTCTTTTGCCTGAAATTGTGCTAATATTTCTCGAAAATGATTAATTCGTTTGTAGGTATAAAAAAATACTTCTTTAGGTGGCTCTTTGTAAGAAGGTCGTTCATTTTCTATTAAATATTTAAATTGAGCACTACATAAAGGGTTATTACAAATCATAACACCTTCAAATTCTAAAGGCACTAATTCACCTTGATTACATTTTGAACATACATTGGATGAATTTACATATTTATCCATATCTATGATTTTTTCATTGATATTGATTAAATATTCATTGGTATAATTTGTAATTTGTTCTTTGTCTTTTTCTTTTTCAATGTTAAAAAAAGTATTTAATAATTTAACTTTATTATTTTTTCCTTCAGATATGTTTTTTCTTTCTTCAAAATAATTAAAAATATGTTGACTATTGTCTAAATAATATTTTTTTTGTTCATGATTTAATTTTTTAATTCTTAATTTTAAACATTTTATCTTATCTTTAAGATTAAGATGCTCTTCAATTGGCAATTTTGTTTTAAGACGTGAAGTAAGCAGTTCAATTTCAGATTCTAACTCAGGTATAAGAACCGAATTATAATGATTGAATTTTTCTACATATTCATTGTGTTTATTATCTAAAGTTAATATGTTGTGTTCTTCTATAATTTTATTAGGCTTTGGTTTAAATATAGGCATTATATAAACAAGAATTTTCTTCTTTAATTTTTTTTTAATTATAAGTTAATTATTTTAATTTATAATCTAAAGAAATTAATAATGAACAATGATTCTATTAAAAAAGATTTTATTTTCAATGCAATTGAAGATGGTTGGATGGTTAAAAAAATAAATCAAAAATACCGATTTATTAAAAAACATCAAAATAAAAAAGAATATTTTGATGAATCCTTTCTAAATGATTTTATCATGAAATACATTGATTCTGATAAACTTGAACAAGTCAATAATTAACTTGTAGTTGAATTTGTTTGTAAAGTAGATATTTGATCCGATTGTTGATTCACTGCATCTTTTAATTGATCAATTAAATCTTGGGTAATTTGCATGGGTGTAATTTGATCATGTATCATTTTAATTGCTCCAGCTGTAGTTTGAGATATTACCATTGGATCAGTAGAAGATATAGTTGAATTGGTCATACCTTCTTTATTTTTGGATAATAAAAATATAACTATGATCAAAATAATCATAGTAATGGTAAACCCTATAACACGGAATCCAGTATAAATATTTGAAAAGGTCGATACAGTTTGTACAGTTTGATTATCAAATTGTCGTTGTGTTTGGTAATAATACATTACCCATACTAATACCAATACTGCTACTAACATAAATATTCCTAAAATAGGACCACCGTTTATCGTAATCATTATACATTACCCTAATATTATTTTAGGATGAAGTTGTATCAATAGGAGTTGTCATAGATGAATTGTATAAATTATCCGTTAATGTTTGAATTTGTTGTGTATTTGTACTTAATATATTTTGTATTTGAGTAATTTGACCACTTAAATCAATGATAGAACTCATTTGATCTTGTAATGAACTAATGTTGTTTTGATTTTGTGTAGCTAATATCATACAATCATTATCAGAATAATCGGTATAATTGGTATTGCCTTCAATCACAATGGATTTATGTGTAAATACATAAATTATATAAACAATCAATAAACAAATTAAAATGTTTAAGAACATATATAATTAAAATAAAATAATTTAATTATATATGAACTTACCTACAAATATTTTTTTATCTGGTAGAAATTATCATGGAGGTAGAATTATTCGTACTTCAAATACTACAACTAAACAATGTCAAATCAATTATACTGCTAAATTAATTCCTTCCTTAAAAAATGGGTCTATATATGATAATCAAGGAATGACTCAATACAAGTATAATTATTCAAATGGATATCCTTTACATCGTCCACTTAAACATTATCGCAAAACAGGATTTACCAATACTCAAATGAAATATAATGAAGAGTGTTGTACTGGATCTTATAAAATTGGTGATGAATATAAATTCCTTGGTAAAAATTCAGATGGTGAAAATAAACTTTTAAATTCAAAGAATTTACAAAACAATTGTCTTATTTATGATCCAACTCATGCAACTAACATTGATACTACAGTTAGTACGTATAAAGCAAAAGGTAATGTCATCAACAGTGGTAGTGGAATGTCAAATATTAAATCAGGTGTAGCTTCTTTGTCTAAAAAATATTATCAAAATTATTCTAAATATTTATATTCTAGAGGTAATACTTATGATCAAAAATTAACATTTACTAAAATTCCTAATATTCAATATTATAATAACAATCAACCTATTTATCCTGTTTTACCACAAACATCATCCGAATATAATTTAGAGTTAGATTCCTCGTATTATCAAGGAACTTCTGTATTACCTGATGTAGCCAATACATGTGATTTAGTCATTTATAAACCAAATAATAGTCAATTTGCAGTACAAGGTGCAGTGGATTCAAGTACGAGATTAGACCGTTTAAAGTACAATACCATTACAACAAATAACTCATCTTATTATCGACAATTAAATCAAAATATAAAATATTCATCAGATCCTGTGTTCTTTTCCAAAGATAAATATACTGTACCTAAAGTATTTAATTTACATCGTAAAAAGACCATTTGTAAAGAAAATTGTGGATATTTTGCATTCAATATTAAATCAATGTAAATTTAAAAATTGAACTATTTAAATATATAAATTAAATAACTTAAAGACAAAAATGTCACTTCCAATGAAGCTCATTGATTTTCAAATGTTTTCACTCGATGATCAATATGCATCTGCTCAAAATTATATTCTTGATATATTCAAGAAAGTATATGTTTCAATAGATCATGTTCCAATGGATATTCTACATTCTCTTATTATGTTTGTTCAAAAGAATCCTGATCTAGAAGAAAAACAAGTTATGCATAAATTTATGACCTATCCACTTCATCGAAATAATTTTAAAACAATGCATTGGTTCTATAAAGATATTTATGCATCTACAAGAGCTTATCACATTGTATCAAAGATGTATATCAATAAATACGATATGGATTCACAATTATTTCATGAAGTATCTATGTTCATTCAAAATGTACCAGATGCACCAAATGATATAATACTTGTAAAAATGTATCAACTTCAACATCAATGAAATTATATTTTTTATAAAACAATTTAATAATTATTTTATAAATTAAATGAATGAGTTTTTATTATCATTATCCATATTACAATTATCAACATAAACCATTGACAAATGAATCATTTAATAAATTAACAATAAAAGAACAATATCAGTTTGTATTAGGTAGATTACATTATATTACTAGTAAATACAATTTATTCAATCGTCATCCAATTATATTTAAACTACATCATGATTATATTTATAATCATCCAAATGCATCCGATGAAGACATTATAAAATATATGTTATTTATTTACAATAAATATCGATGATAAATTATATCATTAAATTTAGGAGTTAATAATAACATCGATAAATATGTATTTATTAAAAATAATATAAATACAAAAATATAACACCACATTTTTATAAAATAGTAATTTCTATTTAATATATTTTTGAATATAAAATGTATGATTTTATTATATGAGTTATGTTTCTTATAAACAAAGTCAACAAGCATCATCTGAATTTACAAAAAATATAATGGATAAATCATCAGAATATTGGAATACTGTAAAATCAAAAACATCTGATTTATTATCAGATTTAACTCCAGAAACTGATATAAACATGGGTATGGATCAATATGCTGGTATTTTTTTAATAGTAATTATTGTTCTTGTTCTTGTTATGCTTATTATATATATTGTTCGTCAATTTACAAAAAGAAAATCTAATTGTAATAATATTAATACATTAACTGCGCCTACCATTTCTTCAATGCAACCATCCGATTTATCTAAATCTGGTACTTCTGGAGAACCCACTTTATTATTACGAGATTTTTATGTAAAATCTGCATACAATTGTTGTGCATCTGGACAATTTGAAAATGACTGGGTTGATTTATGTGCATTAAACAACGTAATCAAACAAGGATGTCGATTTTTAGATTTTGAAATTTATGATTTAAATGATATCCCAGTTGTTGCAGTATCAGCAACAAATAATTATTATGAAAAAGGAAGTTATAATTATGTAACATTTGATGATGCCATTTCTACTATACAAACAAATGCATTTACTGGAGGTAATTGTCCAAATCCAAAAGATCCATTATTCATTCATTTACGAATTAAAAGTAACCATCTTGATATATATAATGACATATCTACTATATTAACAACTCGTTTAGATTCTAAAATGTTACCTAATATTTATAGTTATGAATTTGGAGGAAAAAATTTAGGAGCAGTACCATTAGTTGAACTACTTGGCAAGGTCATTGTAATTGTGGATAAATCAAATCCATTGTTTGAAAAAACCTCTCTAGATGAATTTGTAAACATTGCTAGTAATTCTGTCTTTTTAAGAAGTTTAACCTATTCAAATGTAGTATATACAAATGATATGACAGATTTAATCAATAACAATAAAAAAAATATGTGTATTTGTAAACCAGATTTATCTAAAACTGCATCCAATTACAGTGTAACAGCAGTTAAGCAATATGGAGTTCAATTTCCATTAATGTGTTTTCAAATCAATGATACAAACTTACAAACATACAATACATTATTCAATCAAGCAGGTAAAGCATTTATATTAAAACCAGATCCATTAAGATATGAACCAGTACAAACAACTCCTCCAACCGAACCTCAAATTACATATGGATATAAAGAATATCAATCTAATTTATATAATTTTAATTTATAAATATATATTATAATGGAATGTAAAAAAACATTTGCAGAATGTGAAATGGATATATTAAAATTATCTATGGCAGAAGCTGAACAATATCAATACATAGAAATAACAGATAAAATAAAAGATATTTTATATATTTTAGAAGATCATCTTAGATCACCTGATTATATATGTTATGGTGGAACAGCCATTAACAATATATTACCCAAAAAAGATCAGTTTTATGATTATGAACATGAAATTCCAGATTATGATGTATTCTGTAAGAATGCACTTGATCGTGTTAAAGAAATTGCAAATAAATATCATCGTAAAGGTTATACCAATATTTTAGCAAAATCAGGCGTTCATGTTGGAACATATAAATTGTATGTTGAAAAAATTCAAATATTAGATATTACACAATTAGATCCAATTATATATGATCATATTTATGGTGATTGTATTAAAGTTAGTGGTATTCATTATGCTCCTCCTAATTTTTTAAGACAAAGTATGTATCTAGAGTTATCTTCTCCTGCAGGAGAAATTAAAAGATGGGAAAAAGTATTAAAACGACTTAATTTATTAAATAAAAATTATCCACTTGAATTACCAAAAGAATGTTCGAATAAAAAAAATTCAATTGAAGAAAGTAAAATTTATAAAATCGTAAAACAAGAATTAATTGATCAAGAAGTTGTTTTCATTGGAGCTTATGCTGATTCATTATATTCTAAATTTATGCCAAAAGATAAACAAGAAAAATTAAAACATATTACTGATTTTGATGTATTATCAAAAGATCCATATAAAACTATTAATATATTAAAAAAAACTTTAGAAATGGAAGACATCAAACATATTAAAATCATTAAACATCCAAGTGTTGGTGAATTAATTAAAGATCATTATGAATTAAAAGTAGATAATGAATCCTTATGTTTTGTTTATGAACCATTTGCATGTCATAGTTATAATGAAATTAAAATGAATGATGATACAATTAAAATAGGTACTATTGATACATTACTTACATTTTATTTAATGTTTATATATGTTGGTCGTCCTTATTATGATTTAAATCGTATTTTATGTGTAAGTCATTTATTATTTAATTTACAACAACACAATCGATTAAATCAAAAAGGTATATTAAAACGATTTAGTGTTTCGTGTTATGGTAAACAGCATAGTTTACAAGATATCATTGATCATAAATCAGAAATGTTTGAAAAATTAAAAAATCAAAAAAATTCACGTGAATATGAAACATATTTTTTAAAATATATACCTGATAAAATTCAAATAGAACAAAAATCAAAAAGTAAAAAAAAGAAGTCAAGAAAATCAAGAAAAAGAAGGTCAAGATATTTTAATTTTCTATAAATATATTTATTTATAACTGATTTATTCATAAATATATTGTTAGCATTATACAAAATTGATTTATTTATTATTATTGATTATTGAATTAGACTGTGCACACATCATCTTTCCGGTTCTCAACAAGACTTCCAGTTTTCGTTCGACGATGACCGACTCCGAAATGTGCACCTTTGCCCACCCCTCCCCTGGCCTCTCGATTCACGATTTTGCTCGTGGGTTGATCGACACCAATGAGGCTCTCTCCAAAGAGAACGAGGCTCTTCGCAAGGAAATCATTGCACTGAAGGCGCAGCTGAGCGCATCAGAGCAACGGTTGTCCAAGGTCGAGTCCCCGGTTTCCCTGGAGGGGGTTTCCACCGAGGGGGTGGTCGAGCCCTGTAGTCCGGCGATTGCCACGCCGGATGAACCCATTTTCGCTGGATCGGCAACCCAGCTCGGTGTCCCCGATGAACCCGTTGACCCATTGAATCAAGACCAAACTGGCGCCCCTGCTGAGGGCGAGTCTGGTCCGTCGATGGATGATTCGGAGGATGCCACTTCCTCCCCCAAGTTTGAGTCTGACTCGGACGCAGGTGACAGTTCCCGCAACACGAGCGACGCTGAGTGCGTCGATGATGCGGATCAGGAACTGGTACTTGTGTTCGGGACAGGCTCGGACGACACCCACGAGGTCTTGCCTGAGAAGAATATCGACGCAGAGCGCGTCGGTAAGACTGATCGTCTCTTGAAAGAGCTCAACACCTTAGTCGACGTCGACGGCTCACACGGGCTTCGACCGACCGTTTCCACTGGCGCTGACGACATCGAGCAGAAATGTCCTGATTTCCAGACCAGCGTTACGGTCAAGTTGAAAAACGTCGCATGGGATCTGACAATCTCCAACATCGGCTGCTACCAGCACTTTCTGCAGCTCATCGACTATCTTCTTGGAATCCTCCCGCAGGCTGCGGTCGAGGAGTTCAGGCAGACGTTCAGTCCTGAGAAGCAGAAGGTGTTTCGTACCCGGGAACAGATGCGTGCTCAACTCCAGTGGCTTATTTGCCACAAGAGAAACACGCGGCTGAACTTGGAGCACAAGCACTTTGACCTGCTGCGGTCGATTCTGTCGGATCCCACCAACCTCATCTCCACCCTCGGCGAGGGTGTTTCCTTCCTTCCGTGGTTTGATAACGGGCTCACCTTCACGCTTGCTACGCGAGCGCTCACCGAGGATCGAGCGTCTGACCACCACAGCTGCGAGGCCCACATTGCGTGGGTCTTGCGCTGCATCCTCGGCGTCCCTGTCAGCGAAAATGACATCACCTTTGTCGATCTTGTGTGGAGCGACGAGGTGAACAAGGGGCACCGGCTGTGGGAAGTCATCATTCGCCGCCCAGACGAGAGCCTGTACTACAACTGGTACGAGGCTTCATTCCTCATTGCCCGGATGCTCCTGTGTGGAGTGTTCAACACGCACCACAACTTCCAGAACCGGTTCGCCGGGGCTCAGTTGACGGCGCCTGCGGCAAACTTCACCGGCCTTGTCAACACCCCCGGACTCAAGGCTGCGCTTCCACTGGGGGTACACTCGGAGAGGCTCACGGTTGAGCCTCCCCCCGGCTACAAGCATGGTGGTCCGGAGGGCAGCTACGAACAGACGTTCATGGTCGTTCTTCCAGAAGCAACGTTGGAGCAATTCAACGAGACTTCTGAGAGTCTGGTCTGGATGCTGGACAAGTACGCCCCCTTGGCCTTGGTGCTCCACCAGATGCGCCACCTTACGAAAGCCGATCCCCACATTGGGTTCGAGAACATTTACCCGTCGGACAGTCCTGCCGACGAGCAGATGGCCCGATACTTAATTCCCATCCGTCAGCGCAAGCCACACCAAGGCCAGCACAAGACGGGCGGGAACACTGGTCCAGCCGCAAGTGCCGCGGCTCAGCCAGCCACCCGTTCGCAGAAGCCTAGCAATGGCAAAAGCAAAACGGGCAACCCCCCTTCTCACCCCCCCGCCGCCGCGTCCCCTGCCGCACCCCCTGCCGCACCCGCCGCCGCACCCCCCGCTGCACCTACCGCCGCATCTCCCGCGCCGACTCTCGATTCGCTCCAGACTTCGTTCTACAAGCTGTTGGTGGTCGATATCCGCACGCCAAGGCTCGCCAAGTACGCGAGGTTCGCTGTTCACAGTGGACTTTTCGGAACCGCGGGCTACTGTCAGTCTCCTCTGAACAGGCTTGCTGGAAAAATCATCGGGATGTATGGCGATGCCAAGCCCACCGACATCGACTTCTGGATCAGCTTACTTCCTGCTGGTCCGGAGTCCAAGGAGAACACCACTGCGTTCTACACAGCGGTCGAAGAGGCATGCGAATGTCTCATCGGCCACTGTGAAGGCTACGTGTCTCCATCGTTGGAGGTCTGCCAATCCGACATGGAGGTGCACTTCCAGGCCTTCCCCGCTGAAAAAGGGGACCCACTCGCCGGGCAGGCGACCCTCTCCGCGGGGCAAGCGGACCCTCCCGCGGGACAAGCGACCAAGGCCTCGACGGCCAGTCCCGCCAAGAAGGCGAGCGGCACCAAGCAGGTGGCCGCTGCCTCTGAGAAAGAGCCGCGCCCCGCCAAGAAGGCGGCCCCACCCGCCGGGCAGGCGGGATCCGTCCCTGGGAAGAAGGTCCCCGTCAAGCCGGCGGGGGATGCCTCTCTGAACCAGTCGGACGCAGACGACTTCTTTGGGTGTTAACCACCCACTGAGGTCGTGGGTGCTCACGTTGAGCGCCCCCACGTGGAGAGTTTATCTTGGATATTAACCAACATCTCTCCATTCAGATAAACAAAAAAGAAAAAAATTGAGACTACGGATCATCACAAGATGGGATTTGTCTGTTTATCCCTTGCGTAGAAAACAGGCCGCTCTTATATCATATGCGTTAGATAGGATGACCTCCTACAAAATAAGATTTGTGAATGGTTAGAACTCGAAAGAGGTGCTTTACTCAGCTGTACTGCCACGCCAGGTAGTAAGATGAATGGTATCTTGACTATTGTTCGGGGGTGTTTGTGTGTTCAGACCTTAAGTGAAAAACACACGCCATTTACTTGATTTTTTATTTTTAAGCATTTTTATAATAAGCATAATAATAAGAATCAAATGGATTTACTGTATATTGAATAATATTTCCTTTTTGAAATCCTAATGCATAAACTAAATTATCTTTAGTAAAAAATGGAAAAATTACAGAATTTGGTATTTTTTTAGTACTTAATAAAGTTAAATATATTGCAGCATTTTGAATAGATTCTTCATACGTTGAACCATATTCATTCCATTGAGTACCAATAAATGGAATAGGACTTGATTTATAATAAAATGTCATTGTTTTTATATATTGAATGGTTCCAATCAATATATCAAATACAATAGGATTGTTATTATAAAAAGTGAATCCTAAATTTGTTTTTATTTTTTTAGCTTGAATCATTTTAGTAGATTCATTTGATGAATTTGGCATTAATGTACCAGTTGGTAATATTGCTTTTTTAGGACATATACACATATATATTAACTAAAATATATTAATCCTTTAATCAACATATAATAAAAAGCACCAAATAATATACTTTTTACAATAGTACCAGTAGAAGTTAAATGACCTGTTGCATTTAACATATTAGGAAAGATTCTTAAAATCATAGTATTTACAAATGGAAATTGAAATAAATAATATAAAATGAATAATAAAATAGGTATTTTAAATTCATCTGATAATTCATAATGAGATGGATTTGTTGGAGGTACTGAATATTGAGGATCTGCTATATATTGTGGTCCTTGAGATGGTAAATAATTTGGAATGGTAGTTGGATCAATTGTATGTGATGAAGTATGTTGAGGTATATCACGTGCTGGTAATTCTGTATTACCTTGAGGAACTAAATATTGTGGTTGAGTCATTTGCTGTGGCATTTGCTGTGGAATTTGTTGTGGCAATTGTTGCGATTGTACTAAAGGTTGGGGATTCTGTGGACTCATTGGTAAATCAGAAATATTTGTACTCATTATAAAATAATAGAATGGATATTATTTTATAATTTTACGCAATTAAAGCATAAGGTTTGTTACTACATTTAGATTTTACTTGTTGAATTGTATAACATTTTCCATCTGATTCAAAAGTAGATTCATCTGGTTTTTTGATTTGATAATTAGCACATGTATTATTTCCATTTGAATCTGTACATGATTTTCTAAACAAGGTAGCAATACCAAAACCTAATAAAATAGAAATAATGACTTTTCCTTTTTCTGAATGAATGAGTGATTTCAATTTCATATATTATAAATTAAGATTTTATAAATTTAGTGATATGATTTGCTGATTTACAATCTACTAAATTTGCTACTAATTGATAACATTGATCATTTAAATCAATATATTGATATTTATCTAAATTGTCATAAGTAGGTTCAAGTAAAACTGTTTTATATTCAACTGGGGACATATAAATTAAAATAAGTCCAATGATGAAACTAATGATAAAAATGATAGGGTGAATATACATATATTATGAATATATAATTTCAAAATCTTTTAAATTATATGGAGTCATAAATAGTTCATTATCTACATTCGATAAATTATGAAATTCTAATTTAGAATATTTTAAATCTTGTATTTGTTGATTGAGATCAACAATATCACGTTGAATACTTGTTTTTTTAGTATTTTTTTCTTGTATAATTGCTTGACTTAATTTTAATTCTAATTCAATTAATTGTTGTTCTCTATCTTTATCATGAATAATATCTTGTTCTGTTTTAATTAAATGATCTAATGTATTTTTATAATAAATAATATTTTCTTTTAAAATATCAAAATCATTAATTTTTGTAATGTAATTAAATAATATATTATATTTAGATCGCATGATAATATCATATATATCTTCATAATTATTTTTAAATTTTGTTAATTCTTTAGAAATAGTACTACACAATGGAACCTTTACAGTATAGGTTGTACAAGATGGTTTATTATTACATGTATATGATAAAATGCGTAGATTATTCTCTGTATCTTTTTGATTTGTAAATGTCATTCCTAAATCTTTTTTACAAAAAATGCATTTATTTTTAACATCAGATAATTTTCCTTTTGTATCTCTTAATTTTTTTAATTTTCTTCTATAATTTTCTTCATATTTATGTTTTGCAAAATAATATTTAGATAAATCATTGATTTCTATAATTTCATCCATATTTTCTATTTTTTTTTCTTCTATTTTTTCTTTTTTTTTCAACATATATAATCATTAGATTTTATACTACTGATTGTAAACTATGAGTATATGGATTATTTTTAAATGCTTGTAATAAATCTGGATTCAATCGATCATTTTCTTTTTCTGTATAAGATGGCATTCCAATACTTCCATGTGTATCCATGTTGGGTATATTTTGTCTACCCATTGGATTACCCATATAGGATTGATGAACTCGATTATGACTTTCTACATTCACATATGAATTGAACTGATTTGTATTTCCATGATTTGATCTTCCTTCATGAAATCCTCGATTCGTTTCAATTGTATTAAGTGTACCCATATACATTTGAGCTGGATTAGATGCAGATGAATTTCCAATATAAGATGTTGTAGTTGTATCACGTTGTGTATATACTGGATCATAAGATGCTATTTTATATCCATCCGCTTTTGCATCTGTAATACGTTGTCCTAATTGATATGGACTATATTGAGTGGTGTCACGTATCGTAGGAGAAAGTTTATTTTGATAATGTGATGTAATATTAGGTACACTTGGTACAGGATTTCCCGATCGTAATGAATGGATAGTATTTTCTTTACGTGATGGACGTAACACATCCATTAAAGGAGCAGTAATTGCATTAATAAGACCAGTAGCAATACCGAATGATTCAGGTTGTTGATTACTTGATCGTGCATTATTTGGTAAATCATAATTGGATTGTATTGTTTGTAAATTATTGCCGTCTACATTTGTTCGTGCAGGTGTCATATTCATTGGAGTTGTAAATTGTTGACGATGACCTTCATGATAAAGTCCATGTTGCATAGGTTTTGTTTCTCCATTAGAAACACCTGTATAATTTTGTTGAGATATACCACGATCAGAATGTGTTTCAGGTTGAATATTATGCATAGTAGGTGCTTTTTCATCTCCTACATTTGTAAAATAGCGTTCAGGTGTATTGACATAAAATGTATCAGGATGGTATTTTTCAACTTTACCAATACTACCTTGAGATTTAATCATGGTTTCACTTGGTCCTTCACGTCCATTTAATGAATAGCTAACACGAGGATTTGTTTCAACTCTTAATTCATTTACAGTTTTATCACGCCATAAATCACGTGCTTCCATACCAGAATTATACCCACCACTACCTTGGTTTCCATATCCTTGATTTAATCCAGGTCCAACCATTTGACTTTCAAATGGTTTTACATTTTTGATAGCCATTGATGGATTCATTCTAGATTGAATAAAATCACTCTGATTTGGTGCTCCATTTGCATATTCAATATTTATTTCAGGTTTAAATAATGGTGCGGTTTCTGTTTTAGCAATATCGTAACGCCCAGCACTTACATATTGATCTAATTTACCAGAAGCAATATTTTTATCGAATTCATCATAATTTCCTATATTTTTTTGTTTACCAAAATTACTTACCATACCATTGACTACAAATTGACTTTTAGGTATTTTTTTACCAGAAATACTGTTTACTAATTCATTAGATTCTACTGGTTTTTGAAAATATTTATCCATAACATTATTTGGATTTGGATAATAATTTACATTATTTTGAGAATTTGGATATTCTTGATTTGGATATGACATTTCCGTATAATCAAGTGCTTTGTTTTTAAATGGTTCAGTTATACAATTTGTTTTTTGTTTATGCTTAGATAATACATATAATCCTCCAGCAGCTATCATTGGTATTACTAATTCCATTATAACCTAATATAATATAATAAATTGAAGTATAAATCATTTATTATATTATATCAAAAAAAAAGATGTTTGCAGTTTATGTTTCAACGACTTATGATAAATTAACATTGAAACAATTCATGGAACAATATTTATATTCTAAATATCCTTATCTTCCTTCTAACATTATTTACTCCATTGATATACCATTTCCGTCATTTAAAACTGATTCATATATTGTTATTCTAAATATTGAACCGGAGATGATACCAGAATTTAATCAAGAATTATTTTTAGGAATTGAAATTTTTCCTAATGTAATTTGTCAACATCCTAATGTTTATTAAATTGATCTTTTTCTTGAATACGTGTATATTGTTGAAAGGGTATAAATATTTTTTTATTAGGATCTGGTATTGCATAATCCCATCGTTTTGTTTCTTCACATCTTAATTTCCATGCTGGCAACATTGTTCTAGATTGATGTGTAATTTCACTTTCATTTGATTGATATCGTTGTAATACTGATTTAGGAATTACACTTTTATTACAATCTAAAGGACTTAAAGGAGTAGTTAATCCTCGTAAACTATTTTCAATATCAATAGAATTGGTTCTTAAATTAGCTCCCCAATATTGTAATCGTATTTGTGGATCTGCTATATATGGTATTTGAGTACCTAACCCAGGTGTATTTAAATAATATAATCCTTGATCAGTACTTTGTTGTAATTCTTTTTTTATTACATATGGATCATCTTTTAATCGTGTAAACATATATATACAATATCAATATTTAATTACTAGGAGGTTGGAACTTATTTACACATTCCCAAATTTTAGCAGATTCCTCAATTGAAAATACACCACGCTGTTGTGCTAAATTAATAAACCCAACCAATACATTCAACGCATCTGTCTGATTTGAGACAACAATGTCCGAAACTTTTTTCTTTTCTACAGGTGCATCCATTTTATATTTTATTTCTTTATATTTTTTTAATTAAATAAACGAAAATGTTTATATTATATTTATGCAATTCTTGTTATAAAAGATGATATAATTTTACAATCTGCTGTACCTACTGTAATATTACCTAATCCAAGTGATGCAAACCCTGCATAATATCGTGTGTTTGCATCGCTCGATGTAACTGTAAATACTCCTACACATGAAAAATATTCTAATTTTGTATCACCAGATGTATGAGATGTATCGGACACACCACCTGATCCAATTAAAGTTATTCTAGTTGTATTTCCACTTGTCATAGGTAAAGCAGTAGAATAACAATATCCAGCATTCCATGTTATTGTTGTAACATTTAATGCAAGAGAAACAATAGATATATTCATATCTATTCTATATACTCCTGCTGGTAAAAGAACAGGTGGAGTTGAATCTCCAGATTGTGGAGAAAATACAAAACTAGTAGTACCGGATATAGAAATACTAGCAATTCTTTGTGTTAAACTATAATAATTATATCCAAGTTGATTAATATTAGTTAAAGAATCATTATATTCAATTGTAATTGGTGCATTTATATTTATATTTCCACCTGTATATCCAATATCAATATCAGTACCAACTGGTAGTATAGTAGATGTATATATAGTGTTAGATGTAATTGTTGTAGAAGATAAATCTGTAATTGTTGCATTGGATGAATCTAATGTAGTAATTCCTAAAGTATTTACTGAATTTGTAACATTTAAATTATTAATATTTGCAGTATCAACAGTTAGATTACTTATATCATTCATGTTAGCACATGTTATGTTAGTAGATGTAATATCAGTAGATGATATAGTGGTTGAAGTAAATGCATTAATTATACCTGTATCAACGGTTATATATGGTGCATTAATATTTGTATATACATCAATACCATTTTCACTACATGTAATTACATAATTATTACAAAATGTAATAGTATCAGTATATATAGTAGGTACTGTAATTGAATCAAATGACATGGTTTGATAATTAACTGTTCCATTTACAGTTAAATCACCATTAATAATAATTGAATCTAAAAATGTTCCTCCATTTACAATAGATGGAATTACTGTGCCATTTTCAATTGCAGTAATTAAATCACATATAGCTTTTTCATTGGATCTTGCTCTTAAATAACTTCCATTATTATAATAAGTTTGTTTACAAATACTCATATATATTAAATATTTTATAAAAAAATAAAAAAAATAAAAAATTATGAAAAAAATTATAAAAAAATAAAAAAAAAATTCAAAAAAAAAATAAAAAAAAATTTTATAAAAATTTAAAAATTTTTTATAAAAATTATTTAATTGTACATAGATGGACGTTGATTATATACAAATTGTTGTTTAGGTACATATAAGGGAACTTTATCAAATAATTTAACATTTGCTAATGGTTTAGGTTGATAAGTAGGAATAGGTACAGGATTTACAAAATTATTAGCACTAATTCCAAATAAAAAGGATTCTACTTCAACAGGATTATTGCATAACAAACTAGATGGCATAGATGGATTATTCATTCCATAACAAGGATATGCGTTTATCTCATTTACTCTACTAGTTTGATCCATAATCCAATCACGCTGACGTTCGATTTGATGTTGTTGTAATTTATAATTTTCAAGTGTATTATTATTTCGTGTACTTGCCATAATATTAGATGTGATTTAATTTTTCTAATAATTTATCATAATGAGGAGTATAATCTAAATGATTTAAAATTGAATATAAAAGAGGTCCAAATAAATAAAGATAATCATAGCTAAATAAAAATAAAAATAAATAATCTGGTTCTATAAAAAATTGTATATGTTTATCTTTTTTTAATAAATCATATACAATAGTTAAATCAAATGTAAAAGAGGAATAAATAGAATCAATTTTACTAAAGATATCACCGTCATCTTTTATATTTAAAAAGGTTAATAATTCTTGTTGATAACATTCATCATCATTTTTATCAAAATAAGTAAATTCCATATGATTCATTTAAATAATATGGAAATAAAAAAGATTTAGTTTTTACCTGATTTAATTTTATGATCACGTGTAGACATACCACCACGGGTCCAATCACTTGCTGCAGCTCCTTCAACTAAATATTTAGGATTAGTAATTGTACTTCGAATGGAATCCAACATAGGATATTGTTTTAATGGATTATTTTCAATTTCAGAAGTAGGGTTTTGTGATTTTCTAGAAGATTCAAGTACTTCTTTATTTCTTAATATTTGTGTTTCTAAATCAACATTACCAGTTCCTCTTCCTAAATAAGGAACAGTTGAAAATTGTCGTTGAAATAATGATACTTTGCATTTAGGATGTGTTTGTACACTACCTATTAATAATTCATTGTTGATATCAATGTTACAACCATTTAATCCACATTGATTTCCTACACCACCAGGAGCATTAAACATCATGGATTTATAATTGGTAGCAAATTCAATTGGTTTTTGCATAGTACAATCATTTACATAAAAATTAGTTAATAAATAATTAGAATAGGCTACATTTTGTATACTTTCTTGACTTAATCCACATTTATCTTCTCCAATTCTTGTTTGTGCATTAAACATATTATATTATAACAAAATATTTTAATTAATAACACCACCAATTCTTGGATTTTGTCTCAATAATGCAAAGTTATTTCCTTCTTTAGCTGATATCATATCACCATAACAAAAATCAGCAAATTCGCCTTGTTTGTTTGGTATTGTACTGTTTGCAGTAGTATAGAAATTTCTCATAGATTGATCTAATTGATAATCACTAAATTTATTTTGATATAAATCTAGATTAGTTTGTTCTTTTACACTTTGAATAATTTTTTTATCAATAGATGGTAAATAGCAAGGTGCTGCTTCATTTCTAGTAGGATCCTCTGTATATTCTGACATGAGTACATTCATCAATGGATTTTGAACAGTAGGCATAGTTGCATTAGGAGTAGGTGCAATTGTACGTTCATAAAATGTAGTAAATCCTTCTTTTTTATAAAAATATTGAAATCCAAAAACAGAAAGGATTCCAATGATAATGACAATAAATGATGTTTTAAAAAAGAAAAATAATAAAGTAACAACTATGATCAATCGAGTAATTGCATTGAATTTTTCATCATACGACATAGAACTAGTTGGTATTAATTCATAGATATGATCTTTATTCCATAATATACTAGGATTTGAAATCCAACTCATTATATATATTGATTATTTTTTATTTTTACCCTTCTTATTTTTTTTTATAGATTCAGTATTCTTTTTTGGAGTTTTTTCTACAACTTCACCTGTGCTAAAAATGGATTCATATAATTCATCAATTGATTTTTCAACATGAAATTCTTTCATTTCTGGTTTCATTTCAGCTTGTTTTTTCTCAAGTTTATTTTTCATACGTTCTTTCATTTTTGCTTGATTGATATTTTGATTCATTTTATTTTGCATACCCTTCATATCCATCTTACCTCCAAATTTTTTAAGTAATTGACCAATTTTATCCATACCAGGTAAATTTTCCATTTTTTGAAGTAATTCTTTAGCTTCTTCCATGATTTCACTTTCTTTCATATCACCTGATTTTAATTTGGTTTCAATCTTAGAATTAATTTTATTTGCTAAACCCATAAGTTTACCTGGATTTTTTGTAACTTGATTGAATATATCTTTCATATCCATATTTTCATTGATATTTAATACTTCTTTAAAATCATCAGATGTTTCATCTACAATTTCTTTTGCTAAAGCACCTAATTTACCATCCAATAGTCCATTTAAATGAGAATGAAATGCTTCTGCATTAGGTTTTTTTTCAGAATCTTTCATAAAATCATCCATGTTTCCAAATAAATCATCTAATTTTAATTTTAAATCATCTTGATTGATTGACTTTAATATTTCAGATATATTTCCAAATTCATTACCATCTTTTGTATCATAGACTACACAGACTGATAGTAATTGAATATATTTCCAAATAATACCACGTGTTTTATCAGATATATTATCTTTCCATAATAAAGAAAAATCTATGTTAGGTAATAAAAATAATTCTTGTTTAAAAATATCTTCATTTTGATATAAAATATCAAAAAATAAGCTAGTATAATGTTGTTTGATATAATCATAAATAATTTTAAAATCTTCATCAGAAGAAGTATTATGATGAATATTTAACAGTTCAATTGTTAACTGCGGTTCAATTTCTGGAAAGGTAGTGAGAAGGTCATGAATGAAATCCTTGATGATTTTATTGAATTCTTCCATTTATAAAATCAATAGATAAAGTTCCTTTAAATCTATACTAATTAATACATATCACTTAATTTTGTTAAATTTTGTACATATTTCATTGATTTATTTAAATTATCTTCAGAAAAGGTTTTTACAATGGATCTTAATTCTTCAATTTCCTGTTGTACTTTATTTGAATTTGATAAATCCTGAATATCATCATTAAAATCTTTATTTAAAAAAAACTGAACATTACCATTCATAATAAGATCTCTATATTTAGTATTAACATATTCTTTCCATACAGTAATAATAATTCTAGGATTTGTTTTTTTTAAACCATCAAAATACATTTTACATTTAAGTAGTTTAGGATGTTCTGGGTAAACTTTTAAAATATCTTCAATAAATTCATCAAAATGATTGACAAAAGCCTTAAGTATAGAAGATTTATCCATTATACTATAAAAATTTATTCTTTTTAATATTTTTATAAATAATATATTTTTATATAATATATGAAAAAACATATTCGTTTGAGTGATGGATTCTACCACATTAATGGCAAAAAATACAAGGATTTAATTGGTTCTCGTGCATCTGTTTACCATGAAACTGCGTATAAAACATCTGGAGGTCTAACCAAAGAAGATTTAGAACAAAATAAACATGGTCGTATTGTATCTAAAAAATTAGCAACTTTAGCAACTAAACAAAATCATTTAGGAGAACACAAACAAACAGTCGGTAGTCATACGTTTGGTTCTAAGAAGAGTATGAAAAAGAAGAGTAGCAAAAAACATAGCCGAAAATCAAGTACTAAAAAATCTAAACGCTAATATATGACTGATACTCAAATCATAATATTGTTTTTTTTATTTATGATCTATTTCATTCGATATATTCGATCTAAACTTAAAAATCCAGATCAACCGAATGGTGAGTATTATTTTAAAGAGTATGTGGATGAATTAATAAATGAATATAAAAAATAACTTAAAAAACAAATATAAATATAAAAATTGATATTAATTATATTAATAATATCAATTAAAAAAGGATCTAAAGAATGGATTTGAATGATGAATGGGAGTCTTTTTTAAATAGTAATGAACCAGTTATTGAATCCATTAAAAAAGTTGAACCAATTCAAACATTAGATAATCCAGTATCTAGTAATATTTATATATCTACAAAAACAATTATTGCATATTTAAGTTCAACCATTGATTTAAAAGAAATATTTTGGAATTTACCTATTATTTCTTATAATACTATGGAAACAGGTATTCTTAAAAAAGAAATGAAATTTAATAGTACTCATCCTGAAGAAGTAGAATTAATTGATCAACATTTAGAAAAATATGAATATAAAAATGTAACAATCATTCAACATATTGAAAATTCAAATGCAGGTAGAATTAACTACAAAGATATACGTAAAGTAAGTATAGGTATTTCAAAACGTGATTTATTAGCATATCGAATTAAAAAGAAAAGCGCATTTTATAATTGTGTTGTATTGATCATGCGTATCTTAGTAAATGAATCGTATAAAGAGTTTCATGTAAAAGTATTTAATACAGGAAGATTAGAAATTCCAGGAATACAACAAAATGAACAAATTTATACCATTATTGAATTATTAGTAAGTTATATTAATAAAATTGTAACTTCTCCTATTTATTATAAAGAAGGAAGTGAAGAAATTGTATTGATTAATTCTAATTTCAATTGTGGATATTATATTAATCGTGAAAATTTATATAATATTTTAAGACATACTTATAAAATTTCAGCAATTTATGATTCTTGTTCTTATCCTGGAATTCAATGCAAAATATATTATGATGATGATGAATTATTATTAATTCCAAAAAACAATAAAAATGTTGTTTCCTTCATGATCTTTAGAACAGGAAGTATATTGATTGTTGGTAAATGCAATGAAATTATTTTGAATAAAATTTATCAATATATTGCTAACATAATGACAAATGAATATACAAAAGTAGTTGATTTAAATAGTGTTCATATTAAAAAAGAATTTCAACCTAAAAAATTTAGGAAATATATTTCATTGTCACTTGCGGATAATTAAGTAAACTATTTTAATTATATAAAATATAATGGCAAAAGTAGATAATAAAAGTGAATCTATTGACACAAAAATGCCGTCTGAACAAGTATTAGTACAAGCAACTAAATTAGCAATTTTAAATGACAAACCTATCATGCTTGATTATTGGACAAATTCAATTGAAGGTTCCGATCCTCGTGTTATGATTGGTATTCGTAAATCAGGTGAAAAGATTTTAGTTAAAAGCTCAGATGAATATACTTCTCCTATTGCAAAAGTATATAAAATTAGTGGTGAATATATAATAGAAACTGAAAATTCATTGTATATAACATTATCTACCATTCCAATTAAAAATATATCCAATTAA
>JACCDX011231866.1_pt1 | contig 24369 bp, 20 predicted proteins | sample 7449681 | NCBI WGS metagenome assembly JACCDX01 (sample SAMN15323450, study PRJNA562643) | freshwater metagenome | isolation source: river surface water | place: USA:Blue River Watershed | collected 2017-08-18
CACCAGCATTATGTATATGCACCTATTTTAGGATTAGGTAGAACATCAGCACCCATTGGCTATAAATGGGGTGATGCTATACATCAACATGATGTATTAGATGGCATAGTTCAAACAGCCAATAATCATATCCATGAAGTTTTATATGGATTTCAACAGGATGCGATTACATTACAAGACAATCTATATAAGCTTCTATTAAAGACTAAACCTGCCCATGTGAATATAGGTAATAGACCTAGTTCTTTATTTAAAGAAGAAGTTAATAAACCTTCTTTTGATTTTACTCTATCTATGGGACTTATGTTTCAAGAAGATTTGAGAAAGACTGATCAAGGGATTTATCAATCGTCTATATATGGATATACTTTATCCAATTCTAAATATTTAAGAGTATATGATAGTGGTTTTAGAGTAAATGATCGAGTAAGGATTAATAACTTAGAAAGAAAGATTATCTCTATATCGTCTGTTTTGGCTGATGATATAGAAGAAGTTATCTATACAGCACCTAGACTTGATTTAATAGGCGTGGGACAAATCGTAAATCATTGTTTAATAGTCCCAGCGCCAAGTGGCTTTGTAAATACTACTTATGAGATGCAAGAAGGCGAATTGATTCTTATTGGGACATCGGCATATTTTATTTTAAAAGTGAATCCATATACTTATAAATTATCAGCACAAGTATTAACTTTAGATAGACCATTAACCAGCACCCCCGCTGATCTTTATCTTATTGAAAATTTACAATCATCATTTAAGACAAGAGATATTAGATATAAGAAATATAGCACAACCTTTTTAGATTTAACTTCTTCTTTTACATTACCGTATTCAACACCATATACGATATATGGGATGCCTATTTTACCTAAAGATTTTATTACAGAAGCTTCAGTAAAAGAATACGACCCATTTACAAGAGTTATTATTTTAAATGATGCGGTCAATGAGATTGAGATTTCTTATCCTTATGATGAAACAGATGAAGTGTGTTTTACAGCGATAAATGACACCAAATTTGTTTTAAATTCTTATCGACCTAGAAACCAAAGGGATGTTAATAATTTACTTCCTGTAAATAGGATTGAGAAAAGAAACTCACAGACTTTATTTAGGCATAATCGTAAATACCCATTAGTCAAAGAAAGAGTAGGTGCGTTTTATGCGCATAGCAATACAAATACTCTTAATAATACATCTTTGTTATTGAATAGAAAGAATAAGCTTAATAGGTATAATGTAATCAATGCAGTGCATAGGGTAATAACCACAGCTAGTGCAAGTGTAGCGATTTTAGATGGCAAGATTGAATTGCCATTTTATGTAAAAAGGATAATATCTGTTAAGCATGGGGTGGTAAATGTTACAACATATAAAGTAAATGGCAATGCTATCTATATAAATGGTATTGCAGATGGTTCAATAATAGATGTAGTGTGTTTAACAAATAGGTCAGTAAGTCAAAGTGGGAATTGGTTTAGAGCAGATCAATTAAATGAAGGCATGATACCATTTAAGAATATGGTAAAACAAGAAGCGTTTGATGTGGATGAGTTTATGGCAGATCCTTTGGGAAATGCAACAGGGATAGAACAGCCAAGAGAAACCTTAATAAAAGAAACGATAACAGATAATAAAGGAATCTCAAGTGAGTTTAGTTTTTTCAAAGATGAGTGGGTGGGGTTAGAGCAAACTTATGTTTTTGAAGATGCGTGTCCTGTATTTAATATTAATGCAAATGGTGGGAATAATGCGCCATTGGTTTTGAATAGTAGTATATTAAATCTAGAGCAATATGTATTAAATAATAACTTGAATGTTATATATGATGGTAATGCTCGTGTTGAAATCTTACTCATAGAGCTATAAAGGATTAAAAAAATGATTAGTGAAAAAGTTACAAAACCCCAAAGTTCAGTAGCATTTGGATTAGGCTTCAATGAAAACACATATCGTGTAAAAGGCGAAGTATTTATTAAGCTAGATGATAATGAAATTAAAGTTAATAATGTTTATACTTTGGATGGAAGCCTTTTAGCAAGTATTTTATTTTCAGGTCAATATCCTACAAGAACAGCAATCACTATGTTAGCAGTAGGGACAGGTGCTACAGGCACAAGTCTTGTCCCTAGTGTTGCTGATCAAAGACAAAGACGATTAAATACTGAATTAGAGAGAAAGACTTTTGCAAGTGTTCTATTTAGAAATCCTACAACATTTGCAGTTAGTGCGATTCCTACAAATGTTGTAGATTTTACAACAGTCTTTAATGAAGGGGAAGCAGTAGGCGCTTTAAATGAAATGGGGTTATTAAGTCCATATAGTAGTAATCCCAGCATCACGACACCTTTATTAGATGGCAGTAGTAATCCTGTTACTTTCCCTGATTATGACACAACACTAGATGTAAGTAATTATGATATTTTGATTAACTACTTAACTTTCCCTGTGATCAATAAACCATCTAATTCAGTTTTGGCTATTACATGGCGATTAACATTCTAAAAGGTTTATGTAAATGACAAAATATATCACTTCAACTTCAAGGAATCTTGACCCAAGTTTAACCAATTATGAAAGTGTTGTCTTTCAAACAGGGAAACCTTTATTAGATAGTGAATTAAATCTTGTTCAAGATATTAGTCTTATTTCTAATAAACCTAGTGGTGTCTTATCCAATAAAAAAGACATCTTTGACGATTATCTTTTTGATACGACACCTAATACTTTAACCATGAGTGCTTTTGATGTAAGAGTTAAAAATAAAGTCTTAAGAATTGCATACACTAATAGTGGATTAGGAGATACTACTAACTATATCTCTTTATCAGAACCACCTGTTTCTCAAAAATCTACAACTTTTGTTTTCTTAGAAGTTTGGCGATCATTAGTAAGTCCAGCTACTTTAGCTAATGCTAGACTTAGAATAGGTGATAATGTTCAATTAGGGGATAGCATTACGATTGATAGCGATACTTTTACTTGTGGTACTCATTTTGATCTAGGTGCTGATAAATATATAACAGCCTTAAATATTGCTAATGCAGTAACAAGTGGTAGTGCAGTAGTAACAGCCGATAGTAAAGGCACTGATTTTGTTTTCTTAACTTTAAATGATACTGTCCCTGTTAATACAACATCTCTTGCCATAACAGTAACACCAGCCACAGGTTTTTCAAGTGGTGTGAATATTCCTAATACGAATAAGATTTATATCTATGGAAATGTTTTATCCACAAATGATAATTGGCTTGATGATGATATTTATGACACTACCTTAAATGCGGAATCTACAAAAAGAATCCAATATCAATATAGATTTAGAACAGTAGATAGTTTTGACCCTGTATCTTATCCTGATGGTTTTACTAATACCTTTGCTGTTAAAGCACAAGGTACTAGTGGTTCACCTTCAAGCTATTCTTTTATTAAATCAACAGATGATAATGGTTTATGGGTTGCAGGTAATGGGGACTTAACAAGTGCTAATACTTTAGGTTCAATAGATGGTTATGTATATGGATTACCTATTTGTTTTGTAAATAGAAGAAATAGCGGTGGCTTTAATCCTATTAATCCTAATGGTGGTTTATTATCTACTCATACAGGTGCGAGTGCATTTTGGCTTGATTTACCTGAATTACTTATCCCAGCGGGTATTAGTGATAGACCTGATGGTTTATTTGCTGATCTTGTAGCAAGTGTTGATGTTACAGATTTAAGAAAAAAAGTTATTGATATCTTAGATAGTGAAAAAGTCTTAACAGAGCAAACACAATTCTTATTAGATAATAACTTAAAGACCATTCAAAGAGATGGTAGGGATAGATTCTATATAGGGAATCAAACTACTGATGGGGATAGAAGTACAACACCATTAGTATGTGATGCGATAGATTACTATGGGACGACTCAACCATCCACCTTTGGTAATTTATTAGGAAATCCTGATGGGTTAAGAAGAAGATGGTCAAGTTATCCAAATGTTGAGAAAGTAATAGCAACAGTAACTTTAAGTGATACCGACCCCAATGCTTTTTCTTATGTGGGTAAAGCGGGGATAACTTTTAAGTGGTATGAAGATGATGAGATCATTTTAGATTTTGGAAATTATATCGTGCCACCTAATTATGTCCCAGCCACTGATCTTTTCCCTGCAGGTACAAGAATCACAAATATTCTAAGAGCATGGCATGATGATGGTCATACAACAACAACAGTTAGCCAAAATGTTCAATTTAAGAAAATAGAGTTTATTTCAAACACTAAGGTTTCTTTAATCTTAGATAAAAATACATTTACTGTTAATGGTGGGTTGTCAACCAATTCTGATTATTCTATGGTAGGGGATACAGATAATGGGGATGTGGGTAGTGATAGAAATATCTTTATAGAAATGTCTTTATGTTATCCTGAAGGCGTGGGTCTAAGTGCAACACCTATTTTAATAACACCTGATGCTAGTATTTATCCTAATGGTAGTGTCATTAATGAATCAAGTTTATTCCCTTCGCAATATGAAGCAGGACCTATTGTAAATTTTGAAGAAGGTAGTAGGTCAATAAGTTTGGAATATGTGCAACAACAACAGACCATAGAATTAGTGAGTAAAAATAATTTTTCTATTATAACACCTTTTAAATTCTATGGGGATGGCAGTACATATACTACAGATACCCAATATGAAGATCAAGAAACCCCTGCAGGATACGCATCCGTACTTAATACAAGTGATTTTAATAAATCAGATGCTAGGATATTAGTAACACCTTTAAGTAATGCAGGACAAACCTTAGTGAGTTTAAAGTATTATCCTTTAAATCCTAATATAGCTAAGACTATGATTTATTATCGTTATTTAGCATCTCAAACTAATAGCCCTACAGGTGCAAGTATTACTTTAGAACCTATATATATTTCTAAGTCTATGTATGTAATTCAAACAAGTAAAGGAAGTTTGAGTCAAGCATACCCATATCCTAATGCGAGTGATATGGTGGGGATACATAGTGACTTAGATATAAATGAGTGGGATTTTAGAGCAAATGCGCAAATCTCTATTAATGATTTTAATATTAATGCGGGGATGCTAGTGTTAAATAACATGATGCCAATAGATCAAAATACAAATTTAACAATAGCAACCAAAACCACATCAACAGAAGGTCATACGATCTATACAGGTGGAAGTGGTTATTTACCTATAACTTATGCTTCACCTATGACAAGTGAAGTGCAACATAAAAATGTAATACCTATGCTATGTAAAGCAACGAGTGATACGACTTATTTTAGAAAAGGTGAGATATTACTTGTTTTAATAAGTCGATATGCTGAATTAGATACAGAGAATAAGATTACATTAGGAAGCGAATACACTGTAGCAAGTGTATATAACACCAAAAACAGATTGATCATAGAATAAGGACAAGAAAAAATGCCTAAGAATAGTTTTAGTGGTGTGAGTGCGGGTAGTGGCATTAATAAGAATGTTAATAATGTTGTTTATGTTCAAGACAAAGGCAATAAAAATATAACAGGTTATGCCAATATCTATGGGGATTTAAAAGTATATGATCAAAAGAAAGAAGCTCAAATCGCATATTTATATGTTAAATTTGATCCTGACTCTTATAATGATTTTGAAAACATTTATGTCTTTAGGACAATAGATGGCGGTGTTACAAGAGAAGTAGTGCCTTTAACTTTAGTAGGAAATACATTAGCATTATTTGAAGGAAGCCCCCCTGATATTCCTAATGTAACTTATTCAAGATATCGATCAGGTTTAGGCGCAGGTATTGGATATGCAAATACATCACCACCTACTTATAATGCTTCTTTTATTTATGACCCTTTATATACTTATTATATAGCGATATGGTCAGTAAGTGATACGGTAAATTTAGATTTTCAAGCTTATGTATCTTTATCGGCAATAGCAGATGGATTTAGTTATATTAATCTTTTACCTAATTCTACAGATGATGGCGTTGAAGTAGTATGGCAAATCACAATAAATACTAGTGATTGGGAAAGAGTAACTTTAACAAGCGCCACTACAATAACAGATATTGCAAATTACACAACACCTTCTGTTGTCTTTTCTGTTGATTCTCAGGATGGTTCAACAACAATAGGTGGTGCATTATCTTTATCAGGGAATGTAACCATAGATGGGGATTTAACAGTAAATGGGACAACCACCACGATAGACACTACTAATTTAAGAGTAGAAGATACGGTGATAGAACTTAATAGAAATGGTTCAAGTAATGTAGATATGGGTTTTGTATTTACTAAATCAGGAGCTAAACCTATTTTTTATTGGAATAGCTTTTATAGTAGATTTGATTTAGCAACATCATCATCAGCCACAGGCACTACTACAGACTTACATTCATTGAGTCAAAGTTCAGCATCCTTAAACATAGGGAATTTAGGTGCTACTTCAGCCAATTTAAGTGCATCTTTAAATGTAGGCACTACTTTAGGTGTTACAGGTGTTACGACCTTAAATAATAATGTAGGTGTGAATTGGGCAAATGGCACTACAAGGACTTTTCAAATTCAAAAGACAGGTGCTTTATTTCCACATTTTTATGTTGATAATTTAGGGAATGTTTTATTTGGGACGGCAGGTGCTACATTTCAAACTTTAGCTAATATAGATGCTTCAGTAGTAACATCTAACTTCTATATCACTAATTTTGATACAGGTCTTGTTACATATAAGAATGATGCTAAAATCAAAGTTAATAAATATGCCACTACTACAACACCATTTATCACTTTAAATGCAGATAGAACAGGTGCGAGTCAAGAAGCGGATGCTGTTTTAGTAGAAGTAGAGCGTGGTTCATTAACTAATAGTTATATTAAATGGGATGAAGCTAATAATTGGTGGTCGGTATCTGATTCTTTATATGCTGGGACAATTCTTAATGATACTTTTAATGGCGTTCAAGCGACTTTAAATTATGGTGCTGGTCAAGCAGATGAAGATGTTGTTTTAACCATTAAAGATGGTAGCAATAATGATTCTATTACGATCAATGCTGGTGGGGATATAATTACAAGTGGTGTTATTGAAATGGATAAACCTACTTTAAGCACAACCCCAGCGATTACTTTAAATGCTGATTGTGTAGGTATGGGGACAGAATCTAGCGTAATAGCATTATCTGTAACTCGTGCAGAAGAACCAAGTTCAACCATTAAATGGAATGAAACAGATGACAGGTGGGATTTAAGCCATAGTATAGGTTTAGCTAAAGATGGTAATAATATTGTTATTAACTTTGATGAAACTTCTAATCCTACTTCATCGGGTGGTGTATATGTTAATAGGGGTAATTATCTTACTAAAGGCTTATTTTGGAATGAAACTAATGATAGCTGGGATGTAGATGGGCATTTCAATTTAGGAAACTCAAGAAGGACAAGATATTATGTCTATTTAAGAACAGCAAGTCCTGTTAATGCAGATGTAGGTTCTTATTTTTATTTTTATACTTTAGATGGAAGTATACATAGAGCTTGTGAATTAAGCGTAAAGAATACAAGTATTTTACTATCAACACCCTATACATCAGGACAAGATAATTACACAAGATATTCTTTAAGTTCTACAGTATATCAACCTACCTTAGCAGGACAAGTAATTTGTATTGCATCTTTTGATTTACCTGAAGGTTCAACGATATATTTCAAAGAGTATTTAAATTCAGGGATGGATTATTTATATGTATCAAGGGGTGGATCTCATTATTTTGGATCAGCGCCTGATTATATCTTATTAGATGCTTCTAATACAAATATTCAAATTACTGTTGATTCAAATACTAAGACAAATGTAACACATACTGCGAGTTATGTATCCCAAGAATATAACTATCAAATATCTGAGATATATAGGAGTGTTAAGTTTAGGGGCAGTATAGATTTTAATCCTACTACAGTAAATGTAACAAGTACAAATCAAGTAATAGGTGTGGGTGGGGAAAATATGATAGTTATCATCCCAACAGGTGGTGTTACAAGTTGTTATATAGCGCCATCTTTTACACAAGGGAAAGTAATTAGAATTTTCAACTATTCTACTGCTAACTTTACTTTTAATGTTATCCAATCAGGACATAATGGTACTACTTATAGGTTTAATATATCAGATACTAGCTTTGTACTTACTAAAGAAACAACAGCACAACTTTTATGGTATATAGATGGTAGCGGTAATGGACATTGGCTCTCTAACTAAGGAAAAAAAACACATGATCATTGCAAATTACAAAGATGATAAAATTATTCAAAGATCAACAGAAGATACCATTACAGATATGAATGGCAAATTTCTTTTGGATGAACCTTCTACTACTAAAATATCTCTTACAGATATTACTAGCGTGTCAAGTAATCAACCTATTATAGCTGATGCTATTTTAGATCTTTATCCTGATTACACAGGATGTGTTTTCAATGCTTTACCTTTATCTACAGATTTTGATACATCAGCAAGTTTGATTACTCAACCTTCAAGATGTCAAATAGGTTTAGGATATAACACTTGTGCGATTCTTCCTAAAAATGAAGCTACTGATGCTAATGGTGTTTTGATTACTGATACTATTTATTTATCTTCTAGTAGTGATAAATTTATCGTGTATTGGAAAGTAGCTACTATTGATTATAGCGTAGAAGAAGTTAATAGTCCAAGTTCTGTATCATATACTCTTTTATCCCCAAGTGATATTGAAGTGTATATCTCAAATGATGATGGTGTAACATATACACAAGCGAGTTATTTAACACCTGTGAGTTATGCGAGTACAGCAAGTACCGTAAGACTAGCTTTTGTTAATAATTCATTAAATAAAATTCATTTATTAGGATATGCAATACTATACTAGGAGTTTATAAATGGCAGATTATTTTGGTTCAGAAGTCAGTAGAGTTTTAAGTAATGAAAACACTAAATTTACACAATTAGTTTGGCAATCAGGTAAGCCACCTTTAGATTCTGAATTAAATTTTGTAGGACAAATTGCTAATGATTCTTTAATGGATTTAATTAAACAAACCACACCAAGTGGTTTTTTAGTAGACCCCATTAGTGCAATAGATTTTGAATGTAACCCATTAAATAGCAATCAATTCAATATGAAGGCTGTAGATGCTATTGTAGCAGGGATGCCAATTCGTGTTCGTGGTTGTAATGTTAATAGTGAAGTTACTAACCTTATTCAATTATCCGCACCACCTACTACAGGTAATCGTGTTGATTTTGTTTTCTTAGAAGTTTGGCGATCTCTTATTAGTCCTAACCCTTCTACAGATAATAAACCCAGCGCTACTACTTTTTATAAATATGGTAACACTCAATTTGGCGGTACTAATATCACTGATGATCTTATTGATAATGATATTGGATTTGAAACCACTAAAAGAGTTCAAGTCCAATATCGTTTAAGAGTAGAAAGCAATATTGATTTAGATACCTACCCACAAGGTTTAGGCGACCCTTCTATTGCAGGTCAAGGTAATGCTCTTAGTCCTGTTGCTAGTGCAGTATATACTAATATGGCATCTGAAGGCGACCCTTCCTGTTGGAAAGCTATTAATGCTAATTTTGAAAATGTAGATAATATCTCTTATGCCATACCTGTATGCGCTATCTTTAGAAGAAATAGTTCATCTTATATTGCTGTTCTTAATGGTAATTCACCTGTACATAATGGCGCTTCTTTAAGATCAACATCTACACCTAAAACTTTAACACAAGCAAGTTTAACACAAGCTATTACTAGCGCCACTACAACCTTAAATTTAGGTTCTTCTATTGTAGGTAGTGGTTTAGATGAAGGTAATTCAGTAGGTAGTTATCTTGTTTTGAATACTGGCATTAATAAAGAAATTGTTTCTGTAACAAGTGTAAATGTGAATACGGGTGCAGTAGTCGTTAGTCGTGGTCAATTAGGGACACAAGCTAAACCACATACTCTTAATACAAATGTTAGTTTATATAATTCAAGACCTGATGGTTTGTATGCAGATCAAATTCATGATCAAGATATTTTAGATCTAATGAATACGATTTCTTTATCAGGCTTTGATTATTCTCAATTACTTCAAAATGCAGTAAATGAATTATTAACTAATAACTTAAGAACATCATGGAAAGCTAGTGCAACAGGTAGTGATGCTAAAGGTATTATTATTCCCCAAGTAGATATACTAGGCGAACCTGCTTCTTCAAGACCTTATACTGAAATTTTAGATGCGCCTAATGGTATTAGAACAGCATGGTCAGATAGTGCGGTCGTTGAGAAGAATGTTAATATTATCATCGACCCTACTACAGCTTTAAATGATGATGGGACAACAGTAGGTTTCTTTGATGCTGGTTTAACAGATAATTGGACTATTAGTGCTGATTTGAAACCTACAGGGTTTATGCCAAGTGTTGATATTGGTGGTGGGACTTATCAACAGGCATGGTCAAGTGGTGCTGTAATCTTCTTAAATTTAGGTGGTGCTGATGGTGTATCAGGCGCTAGAAAAGGTTTTAAGAATGATCAGAAGGCAGTCAGATTTTTAGCTGAGAATGAAGATGATCTTAAAGTTTATTTGATTAATGATAATGGTTACACAGATCCTTTTAAATCTGTTTCTTATCCTTATTCCGAGTTATTAGGATTACCAAAGAAATTAGATGTTTTTGGTGGTCTTGTAGATTCATCATTAAAAGTTACAGGTATCTCAACAGTACTAGCAGATAATCAAATTGCTAGGGTAAGTAATTCAGGGGATGCTAATTGGGAATATTATTATGAGATTGATTTAGGTATTAGTCTTACAAATCTTATTAATGGCACTACTAAAGTTTTAGGTAATGAAACCATAGAAGATTTGATCACCAATTATGGCAAAGATAAAACAGGCTTTAGTTCTGAATTATATGCGATTGTCTATGGTTCACCTAAAACAAATAATAATCAATCTTTTAAGGTTATTGGTTTTGGCAATACAGGCATGACAGAAAATGAAACTAATGCAGGTGGTTTAAATACCGCATCTACAATTCGTCTATTTAGATTAAATAGCATTTTCTCAAATTGGACAGAAGATACCGATGGCAATACTTTAACAGTAGAGATTAGAACCAAGAGAACCTATGCTTTTGATGGCAGTACAAGTGCAGATCCTTCTTTATGTATTGTAATGCCTTATCATACTACCTATTCTTTTGATAATGAAGGTAATGTAACCAGCGCACCTAATTTTGCAACAGAAGGCACTTATTCAACATCTAAGCTTTTAATTAGTGCTACTTTACAATACGCATCAGGACATAGTGGCATTTCAAGAGTTCCTGATCAAGTCTATAATGTATGTTTAAGAAATAAGAATAGTGCTTATTTGAGAAATGCTATTAGTGATTTAGATGGCGTTCAAACTACATTTGAAACAGGTCTTGTTAAATATGAAGCTAATACTCATATTCAATTATGGAATAGTTTAAGATCAAAAAATGCAGACCCAAGTCCTGATGGCAGTATTTTTGATTTTGGTGGGAAGATTATAGGTGGTGCTGATATTGATAGAAATAATGAAGTATTTGCAGACCCCAATTCTAAGACTTTAGTATTAAGACCATATAAACAACAAAATATCTTATTGCAGTCTTTTAGAGCAAGTTTACCTAATGATCTTTTACTAGGACAATTCTATTTTGATGCTACTACAGCCAAAGATGGCGCTGGTCTTTTTACAGGTAGTGGATTACCCCAAGATTATATTGAATTTCCCCCCATGCACTTACCTAAATTTGGTCGTCAAGATATTCCTTATCATACTAATACAGGTGTTGGCGATGTTTATCTTAGTGGGTTAAATCACTTATTCATAGATACTAATACTAATACAGATGATGTCTATAATATTATAGGTGGGGATAGTAATGAAGGTTCAGCAGGAATAGAACCCATGTTGTTTTATACCTATACTAATTATGGTTCATATAATGATATCACTGTAGGACATCCAAGTCTTGGCGCTAGAAAAGTATCTCTTGAAGTACCTAGCACAGATTTTGGCAATATCTTAAATGGGATTGAATTGCCACCTTATCATGGTTTAGCTAGAGTATATGGTGTGTATGAAAAAGAAGATTATTTAGCTAAAGTAAGTTCTTCAAGAGCTGGTGCTTTTGAAATTGATCGTGTAACACCTATTGCTAATGCACCTGTTAATTTATTAAGAACAGATGCTACTAAATACACTATGTATATTAGACAATGGGGAGCAAGAGATGTATCTGATGCGAGTGGTTGTCATACATATATTTTAACAGAACACGCTTTGGATATTCGCAATATTCCTACCTATACAACAGGGGATGAGTTTGCAGATTTTGAATATGTGATTGAATGTTGTGTATTTGGATTTGCTAATGGTTTTATTGATGAGAATAATTACTTATTGGTTCGTCAATATGATGGTGCGGGTGTTGAGAATATTAATGGTGGGACATTACCTAAAGAGTTATTAAATGTGGATGTAGTAATACCATCACCATTTGGCGCAAATGATGAGTTATATGTAGAATCTACAAGAACAGTATATCAAGGGGATGCTTATCATACAAAGGGTGGTTCTGTTGCCAATTATAGTGATGAAGTTATTAGACTAGGACAAATAGAATCTGATAATTATTATTATGGTGCTATTACAAGAAAGCAATATAACACTGATGGTTCAAGTGCGATCACCATTACAAATCCTAGAGCATTTTCAGTTTTAGCATCAATGGATTTTTATTTAACTTTGGGGACAGGAAATATTGGTGGGACTTTATATGAAAATACCATAACTGATATTGGATATGAAGCAACACATATACCACCTACAGAATTGAATCAAGAACTTGTACATATTAAAGCTAAGGCATTTAATGAGAGTGAAATAGGATTGGCAAATGCTACAGCGTATTTAACTTATTCTTATAATAAGATTGTAGATGGCGTTTTACAAATTAACTTATGTTCTATAGAAGTTACATTGCCAAGTGGTGCAGTCAAAAATACATCTTTTGTGATTGATAATACCTTTACAGATAGTGATTTGGCAAATGCTATTATTAATGCTATTAGCTATACTTCAGATTTTAAGATTACAAGTCAATATATAGCTGGTAGCACAAGTAATGATAATAAGATTGTCTTTACTTATGTTGATAAAGGACAAGTGGGGAATCAAGTTTTATTAAGTATCGTATTTACTTATGAGCAAGATCAAAATAAGTTTTTATCTAAATTAAGTAATGACACTAACACCTTGATCAATAACACTAAGGTTTATTTTTCTAATGGTGCTGGGTTAAAGAATAATGCAGGTAATGGTTCTATAGACCCTGCATTAATAGGTTTAACTTCAAGACTACCATTAGGATTATTAGTAAATGATTATGATTTCTTAGGGGAAGATATTTTAAATAATGGTTCAAGTTATTTACAATCGACATTAGGAAGTGTAAAGACTGCTAATATTCCCCTACCTATAAGCAGTAATGGTTTACTTTATTCTAAGGTGAATGGTGTTGCTGGGGATATGCTTATTATGAGTGAAGCTGTTAATGATAGTTATACCGCCTTTACAAGTGCAACACCATTAGGGACAAAAACATATAGAACCCATAGGGGTGCTGTTGTTTATAGTGCTAAAGGTAGTCCTGTTTCTTATGTAGTAGATAGTTTCTCTACAAGTGTTCAGCCTGTTCTTAAAGGTGGTGTATTAGCTTGTAAAGCAATGCTAGTACAAAACTTTGATGAAACAGCATTTACTACAGATGATACTTTAGCTTATGGTGGTGAGATTCAATTAGTGGTAATCACACAAGCGATTTATAGATCAAATGTAAATGAAGCGATTACATTACAAGGCAGTATCTCACCAAGTGGTTATGGTGAAGGATATGCGAGTGCTGATAGATATCTTATTAAAGGCAGACCTGTTGTTAAAAATAAGATTGTAGAACCTAGTTTAGATATAACCCCTGCACCATATCAAACAAGCACAGTATCTTTAATCTAATATCTTATTTATTATCTTTGCCTTAGATAAATTTATCTAAGGGATTATTAAAAATGAAAGAATATTCAAGCGCTGATTATTTATTCTTAATGTTGGGGCATTTTTTAAATAGTATGGAATATCATGTTGCTAGACTTGAAAAAGACTATGAAAGATATAGTGAAGAATGGCTTCATTGGAATCAAAAATACTTGCCAAATTTATCGACACATGAAGTGGATTATATAGATGTAACACAAGAGCAATATGAAGAGCTTATTGAGATTCATCATAGACTGGCTAGGAAATTTAAAGGTCTTGAAGTTACTCTTAATACAACATTCCCATTATTGCTAAAGATCAAAATTAATGAAAATGCAAGTCTTAAAAATGCTTCAGTAAATGATTCATCTCGTGAGAATGGTTGGCATGATGGTATGACGCTGGGAAATAATCTTTATGCAGTAATTAAGATTCTTAAACTTCATTTGCATGAATTGAGAAATGAATATACAAAATTCTTAGATGGCGGTCATTGGTCTGATGCTATATTGATAGCTATGAATAAGAAGTTTAAAAACAATTTTAGAGCAATGAGAGAAATTATATTGAATGTTTTATTTACATTAGATGATAAGATTGAAGAATTGATATTAACATTTGAAGGGAAGAGATAATTAATTGTTATCGTCAAAAATGAATTGATCTCTTTGTGATGCTGGGATGTTGTCTTCAAAGACAAGTGGGTGTTCATCATCATTGGGGTGGAAGATGATATAGATCGCATCATAAGGGATAGATACTTCATAAGGTGTTTTATTGAAGCTTAAAGTGGTTACAACGCAATCTTCATAAATGTAAGTGGGATTGACAAACTTAAGAGATAAGTCAATTCTAACAAAATCTTTTTTTAAGAGTTGAGCTGGTAAAAGAGTAAAAGGCACATTAGAGTTTAAGACTAAAGTGGTTTTGCCTTCTTTTAAATAGTCTAATAAGACTTCTTTAACAGGTTCTGAAGTAAGACGACCTTGTTTAAATTTAGATGTCATTTTTATGTTTTCCTTTGTTAATGACTATTGATAATATATAAACACTAGTAGATTGAAATTTATTGCAAGTTGGATAAAGTTTTATTGTTTTTTCTTATCATTCTCTAAAGAACCTAAACAAACATCTTCTCTTGCCATAACAGCTTTTAAATCTTGAATATAATCTTTTAATTCTATAGGTTCGCCAAATAGGATATCTCTATCATCTAAAAATCCTAATTTCTCTTCAACTTTTTTGATGATAGCTGGTGGCGTATCTTCAACATAAAGTTTATAAGTACTAGGTTTACCATACATACCTACGCAATAAATCGCATCATAAGGGATAGATACTTCATAAGGGAAACTCATAAAATTCAAAGTGGTTTCAATGCAGTCATCTTTAAGATAAGTAGGATTTTCAAACTTAAGACTTAAGCTAAGATTTACTTCTAAGTTTCCTTGAAGATGGCTGGGAAGTTTAACATCAGGATGGCTACCATTTACAGTAATGCTGGTTTTACCTTCTTTAAGGCATTTAAGAATAAGATTCTTTTTGTGTGTGTACATTTAGGATTTTCCTTATAGTGAGTGTTATTCTTCTATTCCTAGTCTTTTATTCTCTTCTAAGTACTCATTGAATACTAAAGAATAATAAATAACTTTGAGTAGAAAGATTTCAGTTTGATTTTTTTCTTGTTTCTTCTGTAGGTTTCTTTCTTTAATCTTTTCTTTGTTTTCTTGATAATATCTTTTCTTCTTTTCTCTTATCTCTTCTTTATTCTTTTCTCTATAACGCTGGTGCTGTTCAAAGACTTTATCTTTATTCTCTTCATTATATTTTTTGTCATATTGTTTTCTTTCTTCTTTATTATCTTCTCTATATTTTCTTGACTTTTCTTTTAACTCTTCTTTGTTTTCTTCATAATGCTTTCTTCTTTGCTCTTGTATTTGAGCTTTGTTTTCTTCATTATATTTCTTTTTTCTTGCCTTGATTTGATCTTTGTTATCTTGAGCATATTGCTTTTTAGCTTCTTTATTCTCTTGATAATATCTTTGATGGTATTCTTGATCGTACATAATAAGTTTCCTTTATAAGGGGTTGGTGTTATCCTATAAACACTAGGTAGCTTAAAAATATTGCAAGTTAGATTTTAAAAATGAACTTGGAATAAACTTAAAGCAATAAGTGTTTATGTATTACCATCCACCCCAACCACAACCATAAAGGAAAACAAAATGGTTTTATCTTATATTCAAGAAGGCTTAAAAAGTCCTAATCTAAACATTCTCAATAATGGTGTTTCACTATTCATTCACAGCCCCAAAGACAATCAAATTAAACTAACCATTAAAAGAAGATGGGTAGGCAATGGTTTAAGCTGGGGAATTAAATGGGAATTAAATAGTCCCTGTGTATTTGGATATTATACTATCATTGAAAACTTTATACCTGTTCAAGAACCTACTAAAGAAAACCTTCTTAGAGTATGTCAACAATTTCTTGAAACAGAGAAGTCCCATTTAGAATAAAGGATAAAAGATGTTTAGAATCGTTTTATTAGGTTTAGGCTTATATTATGGTATTAATGCAGAAGCTTTATATTTATATGCAGTAGCTATTATAGGCGCTTATTTAGATAGCTTATAAAGCTGTCCACTTCTCTTCATGATTAGGTGCATTATCCACTAAGGTTGGATATGCACTTTGTTGTGTTGAAATTCTAGGATTATTAAAATCTCTACTCATGCTGGAATCCAAATTAGGATAAACGATATTATCTATATTATTGACGATAAAACTTAAATGGTGACTTTCAGAATAAGATTCACTATCAAATAATAAGCTAGGTGTTACACCACTAACAGCGCCTAATAGAATCTCATCCCTTTCTTTTAATAGCTGTTCTCTTAAATCACATAGCTTAATAATTCTAGCTTCTAGATCATTCCTTAATTCTTTAATTTCTTGTGGTATCCATCTTTTAGCTGATTCAACAGCATCACTAATCTCTTTACCGAAGTCATACATATTTAAATTTTTACCGAATTTTCTAGGTGGGAATTTCCATAATGGTAACCACCCACCTGTGCTTAAAGATCCCGCTTGTGGGTTCTTATCAGGCAATGGCGCTATGATACCTGTATATGGTTGTTTCTCTACAATAATGCCATCAACATAAGCATAGGAATCAGGTTTAAGAAACATAGAAATATCAAAAGGATTCCCACCCTGTACAACATAAGCAATAATAAGTTTATGAAGACTCGATCCTTTATTAATTTCAAAACCTACTCTTTTTTCAGTCATTTTACTAGTGGCGCTATCTTTCTCATAAGTAACCCTAATGTAACCTATTTGAGATAACTCATTATTAATAACTTTTAATCGTGGTTCAATATTCTTTCTTTGGTTTAAAGCAAAGTTTCTAAATTCATACCATGAACCTTCTCTAAAATAAACAGACCATGCAAAAGACATAATGTTATGCTCCAAAGATAGCAGAGAAAAGATCAATAACAATTTGGGGTGGTGCTGGGATAACAACACATTGACCCACACCCAAAGTGGAAGCTTGTGGTTTTTTAGTAGCACTTAAGAAATCTGCTAATAAACCTTCTGTTCCTTGAGATGATATAAAGAGCATCCCTACAGTAGCGCCAAGATCTAAATTGAAGTTAAGAATAGCATCAATAAAAGCTTTAAGTTTGGCGATGATTCTTTGAATCTCTTGGATTCTTTTTTGAAGTACTTCAATGAAATCTTTAATCGCTTTAATTAAACCTTCTAATCCAAGAGTTAAGTTTTCTACAAAAGCAATAATCTCATTAAGGTATGCTGTGAAATCAGGGAAACCATCAATAAAGAATTTAGTAGAATACCAAGCGCCTGTTTCATTTAATATCTTTTGGGGAATAGAGCTAATCATTAATCTAGCATTAGTTACTAAATCTTGATTAATAAGATCATAGAATAAAGTAATATCTTTAATGGTAGTAATTTGTTTAGCTTCAGATAAACCTAAATTCTCTGAAGTATAAGAAGTGGGGAAGACTACTTCACTTCTCTTAACATACTTAATACGATCTTGATCTATAATATCAGATAAAACATCCTTAGAAGAATCGCCAAAGCTTCCTATGTTTTCTATACTGCCATGTAACCCATAGACACCTTCTTTAACTAAGAAATCATAAAAGCTTAATTTGGTGTTATTAACTTTTATTCTTTTCTCATTAAGATAAGCTATGTTATTTTGTAATGCGTCTAATTGAGCTGTATTAGGAAAAGGAAGCCTATTAATGATATTTTGAATGACTGCTAAAACATCCGACCTAAAATCACTAGCATCTTGATTAAACTTAACAAGACTAGTGGCATTAGCTGGACGATTTGCATAAGCCATAAGATTTGATTTAACTTGTGTAGGAAGATTAAAGAAATAAAACTTATCTGCTTTATATAAGTGTGCATCTTTCCAATCAGCTGATGCTACGCCTACTTGTTGACCATTAAGGTAATTCTTCTCATTAATATAGTCACCTAAGATATAGATAGCTAATGCTTCTCTTAAAGCATTAATATAATCTACACGATCAAATTTAGGTATCTTAAATGTTGTTATAGGACTATTTACATTAGCGACTTCTGTAACAAGACCATTATCAATAATAGAACCCCATTTATAGATTTGAGAATTTTCTACCTTATCCCCATCAGATAAACCTAAATCATCATTTAAAGATAAAACTTCTATTGTTAACTCTTCTGCTGGGTCTTCAGTAACTTTATCCACGATTGAAATATTATCAGCATACAAGCTATTTGTATATGTAATCTTTTTAGGTAGGTCGTTATAGGGTATCGTAAGAGAATAGGAATTACCTGTTAAAAAAGCGCCAAGAGCATAAGGCTGGTAATAAAAGCTTTTATTAGTCTTTTCTATAAGAGAATAAGGCAATAAGACTTGATCATTTTTAAAGAAGTAATAATAAGAAGAAGGGTCGCCACTTGTAATCACTTTATCTAAAGTATCTTGTCCCATATAAGTTTTTAATCTAGAGTCTTGGATAAGAGTAGGATTAGCTTTTAAGAGAAAAGTATTATTATTAAGGCTTTGGGGTTTATATAGGGTAGCACTTATTTCTGCTTTTAATTCTAAGTCAGTGCTTGTTTGAGTAGATTTAGATCTTCTTAAGATACCTACTTGAACAGGCATAGTAGAAACATTAATTAGAAAAGCATTAGGGGGGATAACAAAAGAAGGGAAAAAAGAATCTTGGCTATTAGGAGGTGGTGCTAAATCCCAAGTAATTTTTAAACCTTCAGGGGATTTCATTTTTGAGTTATTAAAAGGGATTCCAAATTTAGTAACAAGAGTTGTTTTTAGGTTTACTGCTTGTGGCAAACCTGTATCTTCAACGATGCCTGTAAATAGTTTTCTTAATTGAAGAAAAGCATTAATGATTTTTAGGATGCTATCTGCATTAGCACCTGCAAATTGAAAAATACCTACAACAGCACTTTCTTTAGAAATAACAGGTCTAGTGGTATCTGCGGTATTAGTAAATTTATTGACCATTCTTTGTTCAAAAGCACTATACCCACCTGCAAAGACTTTATATCCTTCATTAGGGACTTTAGGTATTAAATCTAAATCTGTTGTTAAATAGATGCCTAGATTCAAAAGATCGGATAAAAGATTTTTAACTAATGCTATTATCTCTTTTAATAAGAGTAATAAGGGATTTGAAAAATCTATGATAAAAGCCTTAACAAATTCCAAGACATTATTAAGAAAAGTTAATAAGATATTCAATGTAGCAAATACATTATCTACAATGGGTCTAACATTTTCAAAAATATCAGGAATATTTGGGGTCTTTACGATTGACCATTCTGCCATTATTTACTCCTTTGGTTTCTTTTTTGAGCTTCTAGTCTTTCTAATTCTAATTGAGCTTTATTAAGTTCAACGATATCTTTATCGACTAAAGCCTGTAACATATCTTTTAGTTTTTCTAATTGATTTGTAAAAGTTTTAACTTTTTCTTTATTAGGTTCTACTTTGTCCGTCCACTCAGCCATAATGCACCATGCTTTTTTGAAAAAGAAAGATTTATAAATAAAGTACAATGTTATTTTATTTATATTAGGATACCTTAATAAATACTTTTAACAAAGGATACTCAAAATGATTAGTCAGAAGATCGCTTCTCTTGAAGCTAGAATTGCTAAACTTGAAGCTAACCAAAAACAAGCATCATGGATGTCATCTCCCGGTTCAAAACACGAACTATTTTTAGATATGAAAAATGAATTTCTTAGCAATATTGATGTTAAGAAGATTAAAGACCTTCTCAATATGAAGACTAAAAAATATGGTCTTGATTTTATTCTTGAATCAACAGGTGAAGAAGGTCATTTTTCAGTAGAGCAATTTAAAATTGTATGTAGTAATTTAGATAAGAATCTATCTTACCCACCTATCTATTTTGAATTTTGGTTCACTGTTACAGATGAAAAATTGTTTATTCATGCTGGTGCTTGGTTGCCAAAAAATAGTAAATACAATTCACCTGATGCTGAAGATGGTTTAACACTGCCATATACAAAAAAAGGTAATGTTAATCTAGAAGTAGTAGAGTTTCTTCTTGATTGTATTGATCAAGTTAATATGAACTATCCCCATTAATTATTACCCACCATGATTATGATTTTCCCATACTGCTGACCTACCTCTAATTTCATAATTTGCAGATACTTCTGCTTTTTCAGTCATCATTGGGATTGCACTATCAGGCTGTGTTGAATATGGCGCATCGTTCCTAGCTGAATAAGTATCTCTTATTGTTTGATAGGTATATTTTGTCTTATGCCATAACACAGGGACACCATCCATAGGGACAGAATATCTTATATCAGCTGGTTCAAAATATGCTAAATTAAAATGTTGTTGTAATACATTACCCCTAGCATTAGGTCTTCTTACAGGTCCGATACTATATCTATCATTATTTTGTTTAACTATAAAATCCCTTTGACCCACTATGGGACTTGGTCCGATATATACTTCATAAGAATGTTCTTTTCTTCTACCCTGTGTAGCTTGACTTATTCTTCTCTCTGCATCATCAGGCGCTACAATAATATCATACGGACCATCATAGCCACCTATTAATCCTGTCCCAAAACACCTAATACATCTTGAATCAGGTTGTTTACCATATTCTAAAGTATATCTATTAAAAGCGCCACATTCACATGGCTGTCCTACTACCTTCTTTAAGAATAATCTTACTCTTTCCCCACCCTGTTCTAAAGCCCATTGATTTCTTCTTACTGCTTCTTTCCACATCCAATCTACTTTCTCTATTTCTATATCGCCAAAAGGTTGAGTGTAATCTAATGGTGTTTCATGTAATGCACTTGTTAAAGGGTCTTCTGCAACAGTGGTTACTCGATAATAAGTTTTTTTATCGATGATAGAAGAGATTTTGCCTTCAGGTAAATAAGATAAATAAGTACAAGTAACAACACTAGTAGCGGGATCAAATTCTAATTGAACATCATTCATTAAAGTGATTACATTAGTTGTAGCACCTTGTCTTAATACTATTTCACCTGCTTGACCAAATACACTTGCTGGATATGCAACATTGCCATCTATTTTAACAATTACATCCCTATATGAAGTAGAAGGTTCAATAGCACTGCCTATTCTTGCAATGGGTCTAGCTGTTTTAAAACGATAAGAACCATCAGCATTACCGCCACGACTTATCCAATTTGTAATAACTTCATCATAAATCATTTCAGTGATATTAGTATCTCTATAAAAGGTAGCACTAATAGGAATTTGATTGATTCTTTGATATGGTCCACGATCTGAAGTATTAGATCGATATATATTAACGCCCCTAATAATCCAACCTTCATTTTCATGAATAAAAGAAGGGCTATCCCATCTAATATCAATAGCGCCTTTAATAAAGGGGGAATTAGCTGAAGTATTTCTAGGTGGCATTGGATATGGTGATCTTGAATATTCCCATCCTGCAGTCATAATAAAACCCTTTCTATATAGCATTAAAGAAGGGGTAAGATATAAATTAATTAAAAGCAACAGAATAAAGGTTATATTTGGTTCTTAGGATATGTTTTTCATCATCAGTAAGTGTATTGCCTTTATGTATTTTCTTAACAATTCTTTGAATGAATTGAGTAAACCAAGCAATTTCTTTATCTGAAATCCCTACAATGTTTCTAAGGTCTTCAATAAACATTATTTTTCTATCGTTATCTTCAGGTAGAGTAAACCATTCTTTTAATGTAAATACTTTGGGGATATCATCTTCTTCTTTGGGGGGGTGCAACACAAGTTGAAGTTTTTGATCAAAGAATAGTTTTTGTTTCTCTGTTAAACGATGCCCCTTATTTACTTGATCAATAAGACTAGATATAAAAGCTTTAGTCCATTCATCTTGAACGATATAAGATAATGCTCTAGCATTGTTTAAAAAGTCTTGTGTTTTCATTTTTATAAGATTTATTCTTCTTCCATATCTAAGACTATAATGCAACTCTGAATCACATTATCATAATTTGAAGATAATGCAATATCCATAAATGCTTTAACATCTTCTTTAGACCATCTTTTACTTTGTTTAAGAAGATTCATAGTATGACAGACTAAACTTAAAGCATTACCATCACAGCCTAAGATAGTGCCATTTGCTTGACCATTTTTTTCAACAAGTTGTTCTAATTTATTCATTTTAATCATCAAGTCTTTCTTGTGCTTCATAGTAATCACATTGTAGGTTTTCTAGTAGCTCATCAAAATCTTCATCATCATATAAAGAAGGTGAACCCATTTGATTCATTAGGCTGGTGGTTTTAGTCCATTGATAAAAAGTAATCAACATATATGGTGTGTATAGATATTCTTCATTAGTCTTTACGACTCTTGCAAGAAATTCTCCCATACGAATATCAAGGGTGTTATCTTTAAGAGTAATCTCTGCGCTAGGAAACTCTCTCTTAACTTTTTCAATTAAAGTTTGCATTTGCATTATCCTTTAATGGTTGGTGGGTGGGGGTGATAATATATAAACACTTATTGCTTTAGGTTTATTGCAAGTTCATTTTAAAAAGTATTTTGTAGAATCATTTAAGCTTAAAGAAGGTGTTTATGAAAATTGAAATTATAGGTAACAAGACTATTGATCTTAATACTAAAAAAGATTTAATAGATTTAGAACACATAGAATCTAAATCTCTTATTCCACCAGCTAACAAGGGATTACTTGTTAAAGGCAATAACCTTGATGTGATGGTTTCTTTACTTGATGTATATAAAGGTAAAATAGATTTAATCTACATTGACCCACCATATCTAACAGGACTTGATTTTAAGACTAAGGATGGTAATTTTGCATATACAGATAAATTCTCTAAAGATGGTTATTTACAATTTATCTATGAGAGATTATACATAATGAGAGAGTTATTAAAGGATACAGGGTCAATTTATGTTCATGTCGATTATAGGACTTCTCATTATCTAAGATTTATTTTAGATAATCTCTTTGGTGAAGATAATTTTAGGAATGAGATTATTTGGCATTATCAAAGTGGCGGAAGACAACAAAATTCATTTTCTAAAAAGCATGATACTATATTTTATTATTCTAAAAGTGATAAATGGATATTTAATATAAATGAGATAGGTATAGAAAGAGGTGCAAATAAAAGAAATAATATGAAGCGTGAAATTGATGAAAATGGGAAAGTATATTTTACAATAAAATCAGGAAATAAAATTTATAAATACTATGAAGATGAAAAACTCACACCACCAGATGTTTGGACTGATCTTAGCCATTTGCAACAAAAAGACCCTGAGCGTTTAGGCTACCCCACTCAAAAACCCGAAGCCCTACTAGAAAGAATCATTAGATCATCTTCAAACGAAGGTGATTTAGTCGCTGATTTCTTCTCAGGATCAGGCACTACATTAGCTGTCGCTCAAAAATTAAATAGGAATTGGATAGGTGTAGACATGGGGGATGAATCAATAAAAACAATTAAAGAGAGAATGGTAAACTTAGACGCTACTTTTGATATTAAAGAAGTAACTTAATAATTTGTTTATATTTCCTTATGATGTAAACTTATAGGAGAAAATATTATGGAAAATATAGATATGATGCCTTTAAAAGACCTTGAAAATTACACTAGGTTAAACTTGAGAGCTTCCCC
>JACCDX010464036.1_pt1 | contig 24362 bp, 30 predicted proteins | sample 7449681 | NCBI WGS metagenome assembly JACCDX01 (sample SAMN15323450, study PRJNA562643) | freshwater metagenome | isolation source: river surface water | place: USA:Blue River Watershed | collected 2017-08-18
GAGATCATTTTATAAGAAGTAAAAGAAAATATTAAGTAAATTGAGAATTTATCTCAGTCATATACGCCCATATACTTATTATATTTCTAAGTATATAATATATGAGTAAATCTAAGCTTGCAAGTTCAAGTTTGTAAAATGCAAAACTTATTCTTTCAATATCCTCGTAAATAGCTTTTAAATTTTCGTAGAAGCATACAAAGAGGAATATTTGTGAGATAAAATAAGCAGACATTTTTATATACAAAAAATAAATAAGAAAATTTTTTCTTCAGTTAAATTTAAAATGGGAATAGAACATTTATTAGAAGAATATTACCACGCTAAAGACAGATTGCGTGAGCTTGAAGATATAGTAAATGAGTATAAGGATAAAATAGAGGATGAACTCGATAGACAAAGAACAGAGTATTTAGAGACTGATAAATATTATTTAGAAAGGAGAAAGATGAGTAGTGAGACACTAAAGAAGAGCAACTGTCCTAAAGAAGTGTGGAATGAACATGCAACAAGACACTCTTATACAGGCTTATACATAAAGAAGAAAGGAGAAAAGAGAAGAAGCAGGAGTCCAAGAAGAAGAAAATAAAGTTTAAATATAGGCTAAAATGTTTACCCAGATATTATATTATCTTCAGAAACTTTAGTAGGCTTAAAATCCTCTGTATAAATTGTTTCTCTTAATGTAGGAAGAGGTATATAGTTTAAGTTTATACGGTTAATATCAGGGTATATAACCATTTTAATAAAATTTTTAAGAGTATTACTTAAAGAAGAGTGTCTTACTATAGGTATAACTCCTAAATATACACATTCTAATATTTGTTCATCCTTATAACATATACAAAATCTATTCTTTATTAATTCTTTTAAATATAGTTCATAATCATCTTCATAATTAGGATTATTGTAAACAGAATAATTAATATTCATTGGACCCTCATTATAATATATCTCATCTCTATTCGAATATTTCAATATTAATTCTACCCTCTCTTTCTTAACTGATATTCCTATGAAAGAATTATCAGTTAAAAGTGATCTATTGGAAGGTATTTTAAACTTACGACTTAGATGTGGTTTTAGATCTTTGCAATTAACGTGTAAATTAAATATTCTACATTTGTGTCCACTTGTAGTCGTAGTTATTACATATCTTCTTCCTTTATCATCAACAAGCCATTCATATTTATAATTAATGCATATAGCTGGGCACCAATTATTTTTTCTATAAGATAATATACCGTCTGAATGAATACCATCTATACCTGTTAACCATAATCCAAAAGATGATGGGTCAAATAACCATTCTTCATTAAATTCTTTAAAGTTACAAGAAAGGTTATGCAAAGGGCTATTTACCGGAGTGCAATGTGGTAAGAAAAATATTTTGTCAGGATAAGTTTCAGCATATTTTCCTAAGAATTCCATTTCATTGTTCCAATCACCTTTATTAATATATGATAAAGTGGTTATATTAAGGTGATTTAAGCTTTCTACATCTTTTGCATAAAAAATACCTGCAGAACCTCTTCCTTTATTTTCATAAATAAAAGACAAACCTTTTGAGTTAAATTGACTTTCAAATTCGATAGGATCATAATATATCAAGTTATCAATTTCAAGGTGAAATACACCATCGATATTATATTTTCTCATAAAATTTTCTATTAAAAATAACCTTAAAAATGAGTAATAAAACAAGTGTTCTCTTCCAGGCAATCCATTGCTTGTTAGAAAGTTATTTTTTTGTTTTTCTAATTCGTCTATCAATTCACCGTTTAAATCCTTAGAATTTATAATAGTAATATCAAAGTCAACTAATAGCTCTTTAGAATACTCTACATCATCTGTAATTAAATATAAAGGTAAAGAAGACCAATCTTTTATCTGTTGTACACAATATCTTATATAGGTAGGAACCTTCCCCATAAAAACTAAGCATATAATCATGTTATTTGTATTTAAAAGAAGGTTACTTTTAAATACAAATTATAAATATTAGATATAAAAAAAATAATATATTTAATATTTATAAAAATGCCTATTAATTTTGATTTAGAAAAGTTAAGAATAGAACATGACTGTTTAAATTATTTTGAAACAGGCTTATGGGACCCAAGAACAGATGTTTCAAGTAAAAAAGCTTTAGCTTGCGGGTTTGAAAAGATATATTGTATAGAAATAAGAAAAGACTGGGTTGATATTGGTAAAGAAGTTTTTAAAAACGAAATAAATTCAGGTAAATATAGTTTGATATTAGATGATAGTGTAAACATGAAAGAACACATTACAAGTGACGCATTCAAAAATAAAACAATGTTCTTTCTTGATGCTCATGTAGATAATGGTTACATAAATAACTATAAAAAGAAATGTCCTTTATTCGAAGAATTAGAAGCTATAAAATCTATAGATAGAAAAGACAACCTAATATTAATAGATGATTTAAGGATTATAAAATCAGCATTTCCATGGGGTGAAGAAAGCTACGGAAATATAGATTTCTTAGAACAAATAAAAGAGAAGATATTAACTATAAATAAAGACTATAAGTTTATGACTTTAGATGGAACAATAGAAAATGACGTATTGGTAGCATATGTTAATCATATATAATCATATAGTGTATTGAATAACACAATTTACAAGTTCTAAATATGTATATATTTATATATACATATTATTTTAAAAATTTAAATTATATTTAGAGTAAACTTTATCTGCAAAATCCTCCATCCATAAAACAGTATTGTCTTCAAGCACAAATTCAGCTCTAGGAGTATAAAAATTATTATGTTTTTTCCAATGGTTTTCTAACTCAATTATACATTTTTCTATAGATGAACATGAATAGGTAACCTTATCCTTACATTCTTTTTTAGAAGGTTTCAGCTTATTTATAGCTATACTCCATAATTTTAAATAAACAGAATATATATATACTAATGCATTAGGTGTCCATATTTTTTCAGGGTTAAAATCCCCTATAAATGCATCTAAATTATCTACGTATATAATTTGTTCTTGATTTATGACTTTTGGTTCTACTGGGTTATTTCCTCTATATATAGGAATACATCCGCACATAAAGGAATCAAATATTTTTTCTGTAGTATAGCCTGGTTGAACCGTATTTTCACAACATATGTTATATTTATAAGGTTTTAAAGCATCCAATTTTCCAGATACATTTTCACCCACCTTTATTAATGTAGCATTTTTTATAATTGGGTTGTTTGTATCTATAGTAATACCCTTATTCATCAATGTTTGACATAAATTATTTCTAAATCCGTCAATATAATCATGACCTATAACTATAATAGCCTTGTCATTTTTATTAGATATTTCAGGATTAAATAAACCTAATAAATCGTATCTTCTATAAATCATCCACAGAGGTAATCTTATACTTTTAGAAGTATTATTAAAAAATCCACATACTGCATCTACGTTATTTGAAATATCATCTTCTTTTGAATATTGAAAATACTCTTGTCTATAAGTATTCTCTCCGGTAAAGTATATATTTACTTTTGATTTATCAGAGTTTATGATGTTACTATAGGGTCCAAACACGCTTATTACGCGTATGTCATTATGGTCTATATTATAGTCTCTAGAGCAGTCTGAAAAAAAGTTTTGAAACCATGTATCTTGTATATTCACATTTCCTCCCCACCAGTTTATCATATGAACCATTTTTATCATATGATAAATTCAATTTTTAACTTTATATTTACCTAAATAAAACTGAAAGTATAACTTTTATGAGATACATTCATCCCTATAATAATCTGATAAATAGAAGTTGAAGATAAATCAAGTTTAAAATAATAAATGTAATTTATAAAAGATGAGGATAGCATTACTAAGTTCAATTAACTTACATATGTGTTGTGTGGGGTTTCTTATCCACATATTTAAAGATGATGAAATAGATGTTTATTTCCCTGGTGATAGAGATAAATACTTAGAATATTATAAGAGCTTATACCCAACCACAAAAATATCTCTATTAAATATAAAAGATTATAAAAAAGAAGAGTATAATCAAAGCATAAAAATAACAGGAAGTGACCCTGGAATTTCAGAAGAGGGAATTATTTCAACCGCTCATTTACAAGAACAAGTTAAACCGGAATTTAAATATATAGTATTAACTCCTTGGATTAAAGGGGAAAATGTAAAATACATTTTTCCTCTGTATCAAGGGTTAAATGTTGTTAGTTATAATAAGATTATAGTTCATATTGGTCTTTTTGATCCAAGATATGCAGATGAAGATACTGTTAAATTTATAAGAGAAAGTGGTTATATTTTTGTCTTTGTTGGAGATGATACTTATAATGGATTAAATCATCTTCCAAATGTTAGAATTGCTAATAGATTAAACACTTTTGATTTTGTAAATGTTGTCAATCAATCTATGTTTATGTTGCTTAGAAAAGAACCTTATCAATTAACTGACAGATATTCAGGTGCAATAGGTCATGCTGTATCTCATAAAAAACCTATTATAGTTCAAAAACATACAGCCGATACTTATGGATTAAAAGGACTTGTGTTTGAAAAAGAATATTGCGAGGTATTGGAAGAGCTAAAAAACACAACAAACGAAAAATATGATTTATTGGTAAAAGAAGCCGAAGAAGTATATAATAAAATAGAAGAAGACAATAAGCATGTGAAAAACTATTTTATAAATTAATGATTAAAAGATAGATGTTTTAATCATTAAATGTTAAAGAGTTCAAAGATATTTGTAGCAGGTCATAGAGGGCTTGTTGGAAGTGCTATATATAGAAGACTATTAAAAGACGGTTATACCGATGTTATAGTTAGAACCTCAAAAGAACTTGATTTAACCAATCAAAAAGATGTAGATGATTTTTTTGAAAAAGAGAAAATTGAGTATGTTTTCTTAGCTGCAGCAAAAGTTGGGGGAATTCTAGCAAACAATACTTATAAGGGTGATTTTATTTACAGAAACTTAATGATACAATGTAATGTTATTCATTTCTCTTATAAACATGGTGTGAAAAAGCTCTTATTTTTAGGGTCAAATTGTATCTATCCAAAAGTATGTAATATACCTATAAAAGAAGAATATTTATTGGATGGGAAGTTGGAACCTACAAATCAACCATATGCATTGGCAAAATTATCAGGAATTGAAATGTGTAATTCTTATAGGGATCAATACGGGTGTAATTTTATTTCATTAATGCCAACTAACTTATACGGTCCAAACGATAATTATGACTTAGAAACATCCCATGTTTTGCCTGGTTTATTAAGAAAGTTTATTGAAGCTAAGAAACATAACTTACAAAGTGTGAGCTTATGGGGAACTGGAAATCCAAGAAGAGAATTTTTACATTCTGATGATGTTGCAGATGCTTGTTTACATTTTATGAATACTTATAGTGATAAATCCCATATAAATATTGGAACAGGTAAAGACATAAGTATAAAAGAACTTTCTGATATTATAAAGGAAGTAGTGTGTTATGATGGTGAAATCATCTTTGATAAAGATAAGCCGGATGGAACCTTCAGAAAAGTTCTCGACGTTTCTAAAGCAAAAGAATTAGGATGGGAACCAAAAATAGGGTTAAAAGAAGGTATAAATATGACTTATGAATTAATTAAGAATAGATTTTAACCTTAGTTCTTCCTTAACATATACTATGTTTTTAGATTTTGGAAAAAAGCATATATCAGGTCCTTCATCCCTGCAATTTATTTTATAATAAGGATTTGACATCTGAGAAGTATTAGAGAAATAAGTATTTTTAAACATAAAATCAACATCATTATATGATAAACCATTTATATTTAAATAATACATAGAACTATGGTTTAATATATGTAATCCGTTATTTATTAGCCCTTTCCAGTTATTAAAAGGGTGAAAATATTTTTTTGGGACTATACAGAATAAATCAGATATACAGGGTAAATGTTCCCACGACATTATATTAGGATATGTTATATGTTCTACTTTTGGATTAAATAATTCTATTAAAGGATCTTTTAAGAGTATATCTAACCTGCATATAAATATAAAATCATAAGGGTCAATGTCAACATTATTTAATACTTTAACAATTGTAGCATCAACGCACCTTTCAATACATCCATAATTTTCATTCACAAAATCATAGTAAATTGTAGCATCATTATACCATTTTAATAAATCTGATTTATATTTAGTATCGTATGTGTTTATACAAATATCAATTTTATAATTTAAGGTTTCAAGCTTCTTTATAAGCTTTAAATGACTTTCTGTGCTTTCTTGTTGTTTGACATAACCATATTCTGTATCTCTTACTCTTGAATTTTCTTTTCCCTGTCTAAAACACTCTCCTAATAAAATAAATAATCCTCTGTTCATTTTATATATAAAAAATTTTTATTTAAAAAATTTTTTAACACATCTGAATGTGTTAAAAAACATGTTCTAATGGTTGATTTATAACTAGTTACACAAATAAACCATTCAATACATAATATCATTTTGACCTAGAGTTCATTCTTATGTATTTTTAATATTTACTATTAAGATATTTTGGGGTATAATTTATAGTTCTTTCATTTATACTGTCAATTGTTTGATTAGGATATAGTCTAATTTTCCTTAAAGGAAACCATGATTTTATAGTATAAGGAGACAGTATAGGACCAACCCAGCTAAAAGTGCTTCTTGAAACAACTATATTCTTAGCATAATATGTTATACAAAAGTCTGTTAATAAACTGTTGGATGTAAAGCTTGAATTAGGTATGTTTTTTAGCAATACATCCATGTATCTTTTCTCCCATTCTTCTCTTAAGATATCGCATACTATAATATGATTGTTGAAACCTAAAGAGTTAACGTGTTCTACTAATGAGTAAGGGTCTATAACATCACTATTATAACCTTGATGAAAATAGTCATCAAGTCTTACATGAATTACTAATGTGTCACTTGTTAAGGTGTTATTAAACTCATTTATAGCTTTTGCTAAATCACTCACTTTATAAGTATCATTTATACTGTCATTATTATCAGTTGTAATTAATGATATTAAATAATCTCTCTCTGGGAACAACCATTCTTTAGATTGATAAAATTCATTTAATAATATATTTCCATCAGGTATTACACCCGAAGATTTTATGTTGTTATATAATTCTATAAAAGCAACGTCTCCTATCTCAGTTTGAGAATTTGTTCTTAATTTATACTCATATTTCTTACTTGTAATTTTACATAATACTTTAGCTGCAAAATATTGTATAAGATTATTTGCAAATCTCCCAGATACACAATATGAAACGCTCATTTAGGTACATTAAAAGATATTTTTAAATATCTTTTTTAATAAAAAGATAATCGTTATGGCTTTCATCCCATCCTGGATTATCAATTTTGTTATAATTTGAGAAATTAGATTCAAGAGTATAATATGGCTCTAAAATTTCTAATATTTTTTCAAGGTCTTTTGTATATACTTCTATTAAAAAAACTTTAGGAGACCATTTTGTAGCTAAATTTATACCTTTAATAACTTCTAATTCATAACCCTCTACATCTAAACTCATAAAATCAATTTCTTGTATATTATTCTCTTTAACAATATGAGATAAGGTATAGGCTGGAACTTCTATTTTTAAATGTTGTCTTGACGTTCTTTCTCCGTTAATAGATGACATTAAAACACCATCAAAATCTCCTTCTATACTTTTTATATTGTCAGTTGAAACAAGAGCGCAGTTTATAATAATATTATCTTCACTTCTATTTTTTTTACACATTTCATAAGCTTTAAAAGAAGGTTCTATTAATAATCCTTTCCACCCATACTCTTTCTCAAGAAGCATTGTATTACTTTGAGTTATACCATCATTAGCTCCTGCTTCTACATAAAAACCATTTTTATACTGTAACAAGTAAGGTAATATTTTTCTATCTAATGGATATTTTTTACAGTCTAAAGAAGAATAATACATTTATAATACTCTTATTAGTTCTTTAAACACATTTTTATAATATAATTTAAAATTTTGTCTATTATATATAAATGATAATATACATAATACATAACCCGGAAAACAAAGAAAGAGAAGAGTATATCAATAACCTTTTAAATGATGTTAAATCTATACTCAAAATTGAAGTTAAGCATATATGGAATAAATCAGGTAAAGAATTAACAGATGAGGAAGTTTCTAAATTTAAAGATTTTAATGGGAGTAGAAGCTCACAAACAAAAATAAGAAATGCAAGTAGCTTATGTCTTCATCATATGTCTTGCTTAAAAGATTTTATAGAAACTGAATATGATAATTGTATTATATTTGAAGATGATTGCTATATAGTTTCCCTTGAAAATTTTATAAATGCTATTGCAATATCTAAAGAGACTGAATTTGACAGTATTTATTTAGGAGAAGGATGTCAGCCGAATATTCATAAAGGTAAAAGTCAAGGTTTAATACCTACAGTTACATCTAGATGCACTGAAAGTATTTTATATTCGAAAGAAGGTTCCAAAAAGATTATAGATTATTTCGATAAAACACAAGATGAAAAAACAACTTGTTGTCACCTTGATTTCTTTTTTAATATTGCTTATCCAGAAATAGAAAACTATAAAAATTTTCACTATCATCCAGCTCCTATAAAGCAAGGAACTCAGAATGGGAAATTTAATTCTACTATTCAGTAATAATAAATTAAATTTAAAATAATATTATACTAATAGATATAAGATGGAACACATATCTATTGTAGATGACAATATTTACTTTGGTAAATACCCTGATGAAAGTATTCTTCAAACTCTTTCAAACCTAAATATTACAACCATATTAGACCTCACACATTTCTTTGAGAATTTACCCTCTTATAAGCTTCCAGATAATATGAGAAGAATTCATTTTGAAGTTGTAGATAGAGGGGTAGAAGATGACGAGAAAGTGTTGGAACTTATTAACACTATAATAACCTCACAATCTTATCCAATCTATATTCACTGTAAAAGAGGTCACGGTAGGTCTGGAACAATTGCATCTATATTATACGGTAAAATGAACAACAAATCAGGAGAAGAAAGCATTGACTATATCAAAAAATGCCACGAGAAAAGAACCGTAGTAAGTAAGAGAGTAAGAATGTTAAATACCCCTATGAACGATACACAAATAGAACAAATTTTAAGATTGTTAAACGGAGTAGATGACCCTATACAAGATTAAAGAAATGTTATTATTTTTAATAAAATGCTTGTTCCTCATCCTGAATTTAGTGATATTTTAGTAGATACTGAAAAAAATAAATATGTCGTATCAAGAGACCATATTAATGTTTATGGATATGATGAAGAATATGAAGGGTGGTTAAAGATTGATAGTGATATGAACCCTCTTACAAAAGAAGAATATATTTTATATTATTGTAAGAACGAAGATGGAAAAATTATTTATAATAATAAATAAACTGGGTTTAGGGTTTAATTTATTATAAATAAATGATTGTTGGTATTTTAGGTTTAAAAGGTTCTGGTAAAGATACCATTGGAAATTACCTTATCGAAAATTATAACTTTGAAAAAATAGCTTATGCTGGAGCTTTAAAAGATGCTATCTGTTGTATCTTTGGATGGGACCGAAATATGATGGAAGGTGCTACTGAAGAAAGTAGAAAATGGAGGGAGGAAGTTGATGAATATTGGGGGTTTTCTCCAAGAGAGATGATGCAGAGAATTGGAACTGATTTATTCCGAAAACAAATCAAAGATGATATATGGATAAAATCCCTTAAACTTAAGCTTGAGAAAATGACCCAAGGCCCTTTTAAAATGAAAACTAACGTTGTAATAACTGACTGTAGATTTAATAATGAAATTGACCTTATAAAAGAGAAAGGTGGAATAATCATTCTTGTAGAAAGAGAACCTCCTTCGTGGATAAATATTATTGAAGACTTTAAAGCCGGAAAAACAACGGAAGATGTTACTGTATCGTTATTACAAAAAACAGGTATACATGAGAGTGAATGGAGATGTTATTTGTATAATGACATAGATTATTACGTAAAAAATACAGGCACACTTGAAGACTTAAAAAATAAAATAAAAATGATTTTTAAATTTAATTGATTATTTTAATTATATACATTATAACTATAAACAAAATGTCTTTTACCTGCGAAAAACCAAGCGAGTGTCCTGTCTGTTATGAAGCACTTGAAGACCTTAAACCGTTAAGTTGCGGTCACTGGGTTCATAAAAGCTGTATTATAAAAAGTAAAAAGGACAAATGTCCTATGTGTAGAGAGAAGGTTAAATTAACGAGAAGAGAAAGAGAAGAGATGATAAGTCTTATGACTGAACAGGAACCTCAACATTCTCAACCTCTCCAAGAAGAAGAACTTCCATACACTATGCCAAATGAAAATACAATTGTTACCTTGGATATAAGAAGAAGATTTAGAGTTGAAGATGATGCTATACTGTATGATGGAAGAGTTATTTCTGAGAATGGAAACAAGGTTAAAATAGCATTTACTAACCAATTTGAGGCTATGAACTTTTGTGCTTATATTGAAGGAACAAATAAAGTAAATAGAGTTTTGATAGATGATTTAAGAAGAAATACGTCTCATATACAAACAAGAAACTCTAGGCTTATTGATATTTAATTTTTTTATTTTTAAAATGATTTTTTATTTTTAATTTTTTATTTTTGTATCTTATATTGAGACACAAAAATGAATTTAACTTTTACCGATAAACTTTATATGATGATTGAATCACATCCTCCACTTCCATCACTTGAACTAGATGAGCCTATACTTGACATTAAAAAACCAAAAAAGAAATATCTCACTGATTTTTCCCCTAAAAAACAAGACATAAGATTATACTTTAAAACTACCGTCTTTTCTTTAATAAAAAAATAAATAAAACAAACGCTATTATTAACCATAATTTTCTATTTTCTTTTTTAGGAGGTTCTTCGTAGTTAACTATTTTATAAATTTTAGGTTTAACCTGTGATCTATCTTGTATTTTATATTCTACTTTTTCAGGTGAAATTTCATCCATAAATGTTACCTTATCTCTTCTAGAAGGATCAGTTGTCATCCAGTCAGGCATTTTTTGAGATTGTATTTGTCCTGGTTTTTCATTACCTGGAGAAAACAAATATTTATTTTGAGGGAAAAAACTATATTCATAAGCAAGTGTATCTTTTTTATCTGGACTATATCTTCTATCAGGATCATGTAACCATATTAAATGATCTTCAAATTTAGGTTCTTTTGCAGGCATTCCATAATTTCCATTTCCTCCACCATTTCTCATAGGAAAACCTCCCGGACCTTTTCCTTTATCGTATTCTAAGGGTCTTTTTTCCTTTACATACTGTCTATTAACCATATCATTAAATTCCCTCTCAAGATTATCTATATAAGTATTTCTTTGAGACAATAAATTATGAGGTCTTCCATCCTCACATCGTAATCTCATATTAAAACGTATAGGCTCTTCATCTTCTATAAACTGTTTTATGGTTGTTGCTGAACCATCATCTGACTGTGGAAATATTTCAGGTTCAAATCCGTCAAATTTCTTCTTCATTTCACTAAACACTTTTTCAAGGTCTTCTCCTGTTAATTCATAACTTGGATCTAAAGGGTCTGTTAAGTTTCTTCCTCGTCTTGCTACATATTGATAATAAAGAGATTCAGGTCTATAAGCATGTCTTACCCGACCACTACCTATTAAAACTAAACTTCTGAGGTCTTCTTCAGACATATCTTCAAAATTTTCAAGAGTAACTGCCTCTACAAGGGAGTTTGTGCTGTTCACAATTTCTCGTATGAGACGTTCTTTGTCTAAATACATTTTATATATATTATATAAAATTTATTTTTTTTGCATAAACCAACCATAAGCACATTTCATAGTGATTATACCACCTATGAAATAAGCATAATATAAGACCATAGGAGGCTTAGATTTAATCCATCCAAATTCAAGGGACGCTGTAACTATAGAACCAAGAGCTGCAAAAAAGTAAGCCAAGAGACATATATTTTTATAGTTTTCTTCGAAGAACATTTTTACTTATAGTAAAAGATAAAAAATAATATATTTTTATTATTTAACTATTATTAATTTTCATATACTCATCTCTAGGTTTAAAGTGAATTCCTTCACATATAGAAAGACATTTATAAGGGTATTTATATTTGGAATAATATTCTTTCCAATCAAACGGAGAAGAAACCTTTAATAAGGTGCATTTTTCAGGAATATCTAGAGGGCTCCCTTCCCCTTTAAAATGTTTACACATAAAACATTGTTTATTCTTAATCGAAAGATTTAAATGATTTAAAACACTCTTCATTTATATTTAAATAACTATATATTTAAATATGTTAGCCATTATTTTAAGCTGTATTTCCTCTATTGGAAATGCTATAATAGTTCTAGAAACAACCTCATTCAGCCCTGAGATTAAGGAATTGAACGTATTTTTTGCTTGCGTTTTTGCAGTCTTTAACTTATACGAGATTTATAAATCAAGACAAGATGATGAACATCGTATAATCGATACTTCAAATGAACCTACAAATGCTCCTGGAGATAATCTCGGGAGTTATATAACTGTAGATACAACATCATCAATGTTTTATGTTCCAACAGATGAAGAATAAATTTTTATTTTCTTTACCAAGTTATAAAAGATGTCTTTAATGAAGTGTCAAAAGTGTAATTTACAAATAGTTCCTCATATATTCCCTTTACACACTAAAGCTTGCGGTGAATATACCTTATATTCTCAGTTAGGACAAGACTTGGCTGTAATAGATTTTTATAAGGAGAAGAAAGACGGATTTTTTGTGGAAATAGGAGCTGTAGACGGTATTGAGATATCAAATACTTACTTGCTTGAAACAAAATACGAGTGGAAGGGTATTTGTGTTGAAGCTATACCAAATAAATTTGAAAAATTAGTTAAAAATAGACCTAATTCTAAGTGTGTAAGTAAGGCTGTATTTAGTGAAAGTGGATTAAAGGTTCCATTTAGTATATGTCATTCATTAGAGCTTGTATCAGGTATGAACGACTATCTAGGTGTAAACTGGAAACCTACAGTTGAAAAAAATAGAACTGTGATTGATGTTGAGACTATGACATTGAATGAAATTTTAGACGAGAATGAAGCTCCATTATTTATAGACTATTTATCATTAGATACAGAGGGAACAGAGCTTGAAATATTAAAGTCTGTAGATTTAAATAAATATACCTTTGGATTGATAGATGTAGAGCATAATTATCTCGAAGAACCAAGAAAAAATATAAGGGACTTTTTAACTTCAAATGGATATACTTTTAAAATAGATAATATGTGGGATGACCAATACATACATAATTCGTTGTTACTTTAACAGCCTGTTTTAGACTTTATAAGTATAGATAATGTTTTTGAGATATCTTTTACCTCATTTTTCTTATCAATGACCATTGGAGGTTTTGACAAAGGTCTAATAATTAATTTATCTTGTAAAGTTTTATCAATAACACGGTCTTTACGAAGAGCGTCTTTTATAATGAATGTTATTATACGCATTTACAAGTATAATAACATTTTTTTAAATTAATAAAATTTTGGGTCTTTAGGTAGTTCTATTGGATACCCTTCTTTATAGAGATATTTTCCGTATATAATACAAGGGCGTAAAGCTATTCTTTTTACAACATCAAAAGAACGGTAAATATTATTGTATAAAAACAATAATAAGTCTTTCTCCTTGGTTAGACAGCAGAATAAATAAATTTTCTGAAAGATATATTCGTGGTTATTTTTATACCTAATATCAGAAGCCACTTCTTGAAGTAAGTTTAGAGTGTGGTCTTTCATATCATTCGAGAGGTAGTGTTTAAAGAGGTCTACAACTTCATCAGGAGTATGCATTTTATAATAAGGCTTTAAAGAATATTTAAATTAAGTATAAAAATGACTTATGAGTATTTTTCAATTATCCTCATAATGATAATGGCAATATATGATACGTGTTACTATAGTGATGATAATAGTGACGATGATGACTAATTTAAAAAAATCTTTTTAATAATATAAAATAGTATTATTAAAATGGAACAATTGCGGTTCAGATTAGAAGATTTCTTTCCTATATATACAATGGAGGATGAAAAAGAGTTTTATAATTCAGTTCCTATTAAAAAGGAATTTGACGATGCAAGAGCCGTCCTAAACGAACCTCGTCCTCAAAGAGGAGAACAGCTTAAACATCAAGCATTTATGATGAGATTCCTATCACCACATACTCCGTATGATAAGATGATTGCTTTTCACGGATTAGGAAGTGGTAAAAGTTGCCTTCTAGCGAGCGTGTCGGAATATGCAAAAAGTGTAAAGTCTGGAGAATTATCAAATAATAAAGTGATAATTTTAACCCGTAATCCTACTTTAAGAAAAAATTTAATAAACGAAATTACTTGTATATGTACAGCTGGAAAATACGAACCACCATTAAGAGACCCTAAAACAAGGGAATTACTTTCAAAAGATACCCAGAGAAGAAGAGTTGAAAAAGCAATTGGAGTTGAGTATGAAATTTTGACATTTACAATGTTTGTTAAAGAATTTTACAATAAATCTAACGAGCAAATAAGGGCAGAATATTCAAATAGATATATCCTTATAGATGAAGCCCATAATATAAAGCTTCAGCCAAACAAAAAGAGTAAGGATGAAGATGATATATTAGGGATGCAGTTAAGAAGCAGAGGAGTAAGTAACTATAAGGAAATTCATAGACTTTTACACTGTGTTATAGGTTGTAAAATATTACTTTTAACAGCAACTCCAATGAGAGACCAGCCATCCGAGATATGTAATTTATTAAATTTGATACTTCCTTTAGAGAAGCAATTAGATAAGAAAGAATTTAAGAATAATTTTTTTGATGGAAATAAAATCAAGGATAATATGAAGAATGAATTTAAATCTTATATTAGAAACAGAATAAGTTATGTTAGGGCTTCAACAACCGATATAAGTATTGTAAATGAGGGAGTTATAGATGATGGTTTTAACTATACAAAGACCGTGTTACTAGATATGGATGATTTTCAGGATGAAAAATATAAGGAAGCATACAAGAAAGATGTGGGAACAAACGGAGACTTAAATGCTGATGTAGAAGTTGAGGAAGAAGAAGATGAAAGTTCAAGTGGTTTATGGTTAAATTCTCGTCAAGCATCTATGTTTGTACCATTTGATGGTAAGGTTAAATTAAATGACTTGATAGTAAAAGACAAAAATAATTATAGAGCGTCAGACCAACTTGTAAATTATTTGAAGAAAAATGGGGATAATTTTGAGGCGATGTTAAAGCAATTAAAAAGATGCAGTGTAAAGTATTGGTTAGTTGTAAGGGATTTATTCAAGTATCCGAACCAGAAATTTTTCATATATAGTAATATAGTTAAAGGTTCAGGAGCTCTTTTACTTGGAGCTATATTAGAGGTTTTTGGGTTTGAACACGCTCCAAATATTAAGGAAGTTGAGGGTTCGACTTATTGTCAAACACAGGGTAAAGAAAGTAAAGAACTACCTATAAGTAAAAATAAAGATAGAATGCTTGTTTTAACTGGAAGCACACTGTCGACAAATCAACTGGACAATATGGTTAATAATATCTTTAATAACAAAAAGAATGTTTACGGGGATTATATAAGGGTGATTATTGGAAGTCATATTATAGGTGAAGGTGTGAGTTTTAAACATATAAGAAGAATTTATGTTTTAACTCCAGGGTGGAACAGTGCAACTACAGAACAAGCTATAGGTAGAGGTATAAGATATAAATCTCACGAAGAGTTAAAGCCGGATGAGAGAAAGGTTTCTATTTTAAGAGTGTGTGTTCAGCCAGTTATTGAAATTGATGAACAATATGGGTCAATTGATAGTCAAATGTATAAAATTTCAGAGGATAAAGATATACGTATAAAACAGATAGAAAGATTGATGAAAGAAGCATCCGTAGATTGTGCTTTAAATAGAAGTAGAAATATATTACCTACAGATAAGCCAAATACAAAAGAGTGTGATTATATGGATAGTTGTGAATACAAGTGTGATTTAGTGGATGAAAAATTTTATTATTCAAACTGGGTAGGTGACAGGATAGTTGATACTTATAATTTATACTATGCAGAAAAGGAAATAAATACCGTTAAGTTAGCTGTAAGAAAGGCTTTTGGATATAAGTTTGCATTTGACTTTGAAGAGCTTTACAATTACATTAAAGATGATATAAAGAATATACCAGCCTTAGTTTTAGCAAGGGCTTTAGACAGTATGATACTTAACAATGATACTGTATATAACAAGTATGGTATAGTGAATTACTTGAGAGAGGATAAAAATATGTTTTTCTTGGTAGACGACCCTTTAGAAACACCTGTATTTACAAGCTATTATTACTCTAAAGATGCATCTCCTGAAAAGTCAATTGGGTCATATGAAACCATCCTTCAATATTTCCAATATGATAAAATAGAAGACATAATAAATATCCTTATAAAGAACAAGAACAATGATGCTGTCTTGCATAATATTTTTAACAATTTATCGGCTGAAATATCACAGAAATTTGTGGAGATGTTTTATCTTGCAAAAGTGAAAAACTCGGTTCAAAACAAGGAGTTGCAGGATTTTGTTCTTATAAAGTTTCATATGTTTTTAAAGAATGTAAATGGGAATATAATTTCAAATATCATTCCTAACAATATTAGGGTATTAGAGAAGGGAAAAACTGAGTGGGAAGATATAAATGAAGAACAAATTGAAAAGTTAAAATCTATGAAGAGTGATAAGCTTAGTGAATTAAAGAATAATCCATACCGTATATATGCTGTTATAAGTGATAAATATACTGGAAAAGAGGTTCATAAAAACTTGAAATTGGTTGAGATAAATGAGAAGAAGAGTTATGGTGGAACAAGTTGTTCAACAACTCCATATGACCTTAATACGATGGTTGGTGTATATTATGCGTTAGTTAAAAAGGCAAAAGAACTTGGAACAAAATTACCTTATATTGGAGATGATGAATATACATTACAAGAAATTAAAAAATTAAAGCATTATAAGGCTATGAAAGAGTATATTTTTGAGAATAAGTATATAAGTGAGCTTAGAGACTATATAATTGACACAGATGCATTGAAAGAGTTTATATTTAGATTATCAAATGATAAGGAAAAGAAGAAGGTTAAAAAATACATTGATAAAGAAAACCTTAATGAAGACGACATAATGTCAATATTAAAGACAGTGTCCGATAAGAGTGAATTAATAACTCTTTATACAAATATGACACAAGAAAAGTTCAGGGAATATATAGAACGAGAAGTTGAGAAAGAAATCAATTCTTTAAATGGAGATGTAATTAACACTTTAGGAAATTTATTGGATAAAAAGACAGCACCTTCAATTTGTGGTTCTATGAGAGATTGGTTTATGGAAAATGATTTATACATCAACGAAGCAGATTTAAATGAAATTTAAATTTTTATATTTTATACTTATATATGATGTATAAGAAAGATAAAAGCCCTAATACAAACTTTGGATATACGTTCAACACAAAGTGGATGTACAGACCTCAAACTTACATTGACAGAAGTCCTTTTAATGCAAGAAATTCTACGGAAGAAAAGGTATGTAGAAGTGGTATTGTTTTTATAAAGAAAAATGAGGAGGTTGAAGAGGTAAAATTTTTAGTTGTAAGAGGAAAGGAATCGGGAATTTGGAGTTTTCCAAAAGGTAGAAAACAAGATGATGAAATAGATGAAGTATGCGCTATAAGAGAGGTATTTGAAGAGACAGGTATTCAAATTGATGACCTAAATAATAGACGTAAGTTTAAGGTGGGAAGAAACACATATTTTATAATTGAAGTAGATGATTTAGATAAATATAATGAGTTTAATATAACTGATACTTTTGAGGTAGATTTAGTTGAATGGAAGACTGTGGGCGAGCTTAGAAAATTAGATTGTAACAAAGATATAAGGTCAGTATTATCATATCCTGAAAGAAGACTAGGATATCATCATTTATTATTTTAAAATTTATAGTTAAAGTTAAACTGTAAATTTTATAAACTGTTTTGAAGTCTTTCAGCAAGTTCTCTATCTTCACGTTCTTGGTCTTCTCTTAATTGATTTCTATAGAGTTCTTGAGATGTTAAGTTTGAGGTATGGAGATGATATATATTTCTTGGATTATCTTCCATGTTTTCTTCTTCAGAATAAAGAAGTCGATGAACTTTTAATGGTGCAGTTCTACCAAGTCTTAATGCTCTTCCTAAAACTTGAGTTTCAATATTCTCAGAGCTCATCTTATGGTATAATATAATATCAGTCGTTTCAGGAAGGTCAATGCCACTTCCGTCGTTTCTACTATTTAAGAACAATACTTGAATTTTTCCCTCTTTAAACAGTCTTATATATTTCTGTTTTGCATCGCTAGTTCCTTTTACCTCAGCAAATGAAACATTTGATTCAGTCAATGCTTCTTTTATAGGGTCAAATGTCTGGTTAAATTCACTGAATAAAATATACTTACCATTAGGGTTAGATGATATAATATTTTTAACTGTTTCCAACTTGGTTATTTTATTTTCATTTGAATCTTCTTCTTTCTTTTCTTCTTCTTTTGAAGATGATATAGCCATATTTTTCATATCAAGTTTAACCCTACAGAAAGGGCATTTTTGAGTTGTATTATATAAGTTCTTTACACACTTACTACACATAACACTATTACAACAGAATGTTAAAACAGGTTCTTTATACTCATCAGAACAAAGAGGACACTCATTATCATCTTCAGTGTCTCTCTTTATTTTTTGTTTTAAATTTTCAAGGGACTTTTCAGCTTCTATAAGCTTTTGTTTATATTCCTTTACTTTTTCCTCTGCATTATCAGATTGCAATATGCTATAGTAAGATATCTGGGCTTTTATACCTGTAATTTCCTTTTCTTCTTTTGATATGATAATATCAAGTAAGCTTATATTATCTTTTGTTCCTCCAAGAGCGACAATTGCGCCGGCAATATCATCTGCAGCAATCATTCTTTGAATTTCATTAGAAACTCTTTCTCCAAACATATTAAAGTTTCTGTTAAAGCACATATACTTGAAGTAACTTATTTCAGACTGTTGATAGCTTTGACTTAATTCTTCATCTGTATTCTTCACAATAACATATTTTTGTTTTACCCCGCTCATAATAGTGCAAATTGCGTTATTATAAAGTGACCTATTACTAAATCCTGCATCATCATATGGGAGAGTTGCAGAAATAATCCAATAAAATTTAGCCTTTGTCATAGGTAAAACACCTGTTAATTGAAGCTCGTCAAATATTAACCTGGTAAACCCTATATTTTCTGTTCTGTATAAATTATTTAAATAACTTGCAAAGTCCCTGTATCTGTTGTATGTAACAATAATTACATCTAAACTTTCAAGAGATGATTTATCAAGTTCACTAATGTCTGCTGTTTTTATAATTTTCTTATAAGTCAAATCTGTTTTTCCAAGTTCATTTGCCCATTGTTGAAAGATAGATGAAGAGCACACAATTATATTTAAGTTTAAGGGTCTAAAACTTATTTTTTCCTCCGTAATATATGAAAAATAGTGGTTTGATCCCATATCAATAGTCCAGGGATAGAAATATCTTTCTTCGAGTGGTTCATTCTTCATTTTACTTCTTGATAATAGAGATACAACAGCAAGAGTTTTACCACTTCCAACTTTATCGTTCAAAATACCCATATTTGTGAATACTTTCGTTGTGCGATTTCCATAGGTAAATACACGTTCTTTTGTTTGTTCTTGATATTCCATCTTTAAAACATTGTTCTTTTGATGTAAATATAATTCCCTACCTCTTAGACCCCATTCATTAAGGGGTTCTTTAACTTCATCAAGTTCTTCTATTTTAAGCTCAACTTTTTTAGATTTTCTCGCTTTCATTTTTTATAATTAAGAGTATAAAAAATGTTTAAATTTTCATTTATTTTTTTTTCATATTATTTAATGCTTCAATAATGCATTCTTTCAACGGTCTTATCTTGTAAGAAGAACAAAGCTTTGTATTAGTTAAAATATTATTACTTCTTTTTGCCTTTAAAAGAGTATCCAATTTATCTTCTTCGATTAAATTGTAAGTATGTTTTTCATCTACAATTTCACGGTATAAATCAAGAATTTCTTCGTGAGACATACTTCCATTTACCATATTAAAAGTCCCTGTAATTTTACGCATTGACATATCAATCATAATAGGGATTAAGTCAGGGAGATAAGTCATACTATTTGGATAGCTGCATATATTCTCAAATTTTGAGATTTTTGCAATAAAGTTCTTAGAAGACCAGTCATCTGTAATTGGCATTCTTATTCTTAAATTCAAGGTGTTAAAATTGAATAACTTCATTAAAGTATCGGTATATCCTTTTACCACAGAATATGCACTCCCGAAATAGTCAGGATTATCGGCTTCTGTATACTCATAAGTATTTTCACGGGTATTTGCAGAGAAAATGCAACCGGTTCCAATATAAGAAAAATGAACACCTAATGAATCACACAGTTTGCAAAGTAATAAAGGTGCAAATAAATTGTCCCTTACATTTTCGTTTACTTTATCTTCTAAATAATCAATATTAGGGATATTTCCGCCGGAAGTTCTACCGACACAAGAGAACACTCTATCAGCCTTTGCAATCTCAGTTTTCAAAATGTTTATATTTTCAGGTGAAATGCGGGTTTCACTGCATATAAACTTATATGAAGGGTATAATTCCTTCCATTTATTTACAAGCATAGAACCAATCCATCCTTTTCCTCCATAGACTAATATATTCATTTTATATTTGATTTTTTTCTTCTTTAAATATAAAATGAATGACAACTTTTCAAAAGTTATAAATTTAATACTTATTATAGCTGTTGTTGAAACTATTTCGTTAATATGCCTAAAAGAGGGTGAAATTAACAAGAAAAATCATTTTATAATATGCGGTTTTTTGGGGTATGTTATAGTTACATACGTTTTATGTAAAACTCTAAATTTTGAAGGTATAGGGCAGGTTAATTTAGTATGGAATTGTATGACAATATTTACAGCATTTGCTGCGGGTCATTTACTCTTTAATGAGAAAGTGAATAAATATACCTTCTATGCTATAGTGTTTGCTGTTATAGCTATATACTTGGCGCAACTATCAAGTGATTATAACGAAAATAATTAAACCTTAAAGAAAAGATAAATATCTAAGAAATGAAAAACTTACTCGTAACAGGAGGTTGTGGCTTTATCGGAAGTAACTTTATAAATTATATGCTTGATACTTATAAAGATATCACAATTGTGAATGTTGATAAATTAGACTATTGTTCAGACATAAATAACATTTATCATACAGAACGTTATAAGTTAGTTGCTACGGATATTAATAACTCATATAACATAAAAAATGTTTTAGAGGCTCATAACATAGACACCGTTGTTCATTTTGCAGCACAAAGTCACGTGGATAATTCATTTGGTAATAGTATTCAATTTACAAAGGATAATGTTCTGGGTACACATACCTTGTTAGAATGTTGTAGAGTTTATGATAAAATTGAAAAATTTGTGCATATTTCAACCGATGAAGTTTATGGAGAAGTTGATACTGACCATCAAGGTTGTAATGAGAAAAGCTTATTAAATCCTACAAATCCATATGCAGCTACAAAAGCAGCCGCAGAATTCTTGGTAAGAAGTTATTATCATTCTTTTAAATTACCAGTTGTTATAACTCGAGGAAATAATGTATATGGTCCTAGACAATTTCCGGAGAAATTAATCCCTAGATTTATTAGTAATCTTTTAATTGGAAAACTGTGTCCTATTCACGGTGAGGGTAAAACAAGACGTAATTTCATATATGTAGATGATGTTAGTAGAGCTGTTGATACAATCTTAAGAAAGGGGGAAATTAATGAGATTTATAACATAGGAAGTGATGATGAATTTAGCGTTATGGATGTGTTGAAAACATTAATAGAAGAAATGGGTATAAAAGAGAGTGTTGAAAAAGTGAGTAAATTTGTAGAGGATAGAGCTTTTAATGATTTTAGATATTGTATAGATAGTTCTAAGCTTGAAAAATTAGGATGGGAAAAAACAATTTCATTTAAGGAAGGTATTAAGAAAACAATTTTATGGTATACTCAAAACGCATAATTTAAGTTTAAGTAAAAACTTAAATTATTATTTTTTCCTTTGTTTATAATAAATATGTCGTATAATAACTTAAATAATTTTACCCCTTTCGGTTTTAGGGATTCTTTGAGTTTAGTTACTTCTAAAGTGCAAGAAATACAAGTAGGTTATATGCACCCTTATACTATAGGAGTAACTGGTTCAAATATAACCTATACACCCGAACAGATTTTATCAAAATCAATTATAAGATACTTTGATACTGATCCAACAAATGATTATTTACCAACTGCAAGCGATATTGTAAATTTAGTTTCTCAAAACTCTTATATAGGTTTTACTCCAGGAATGTATTTTGATATTTATTTTAAAAATGCATCTACTGGAACACTTAATATTTATCTTGGAACTGGTATCATTGGAAACGATATATCCATATTACAAGATGGTTTATCTTATGTTCGTTTAACCCTTAATAGTTCTTCTTCAATTAATGCAACTGTCATTACATCTTTTCAAGCTACAGGTGGCGGTGCCGGATATCAAGGTCCTCAAGGTCCTGGTAATGCCGGAGGAGGAACAGGAAGCCAAGGATTACAAGGTTTTCAAGGAACTCAAGGATTACAAGGTCTTGAAGGAACTCAAGGATTACAAGGTCTTGAAGGATTACAAGGATTTCAAGGATTACAAGGTTTTCAAGGATTACAAGGTCTTGAAGGAACTCAAGGATTACAAGGTCTTGAAGGATTACAAGGATTTCAAGGATTACAAGGTTTTCAAGGATTACAAGGTTTTCAAGGATTACAAGGTCTTGAAGGAACTCAAGGTTATCAAGGTCTTGAAGGATTACAAGGATTACAAGGTCTTGAAGGATTACAAGGATTACAAGGTCTTGAAGGATTACAAGGATTACAAGGTCTTGAAGGATTACAAGGATTACAAGGTCTTGAAGGAACTCAAGGATTACAAGGTCTTGAAGGAACTCAAGGTTATCAAGGTTATCAAGGTTATCAAGGTTATCAAGGTTATCAAGGTATTAAAGGTGATGTAGGTCAAGGTTTTGTTATTTTCGCAACTACTCCTTCTTATACTGGCTTGAATACAGTTATAGCAACAGGAGGAAATGTAGGAGAATTTGTATTAATTACAGGAGGAGATTTATTTTTATATGCAGGAACAGGAGCAGGTTCAACCGGACCTGATAATTCTTATGAGTATGCCGGAGATGTTACAGATGAAAGTAAATTAATTGGGTTTCAAGGTAATCAAGGTTTTCAAGGATTAGAAGGATCTCAAGGGTTTCAGGGACTTCAAGGTTATCAAGGCTTGGAAGGATCTCAAGGTTATCAAGGCTTGGAAGGATCTCAAGGGTTTCAAGGTTTAGAAGGAAGTCAAGGGTTTCAAGGCTTGGAAGGATCTCAAGGGTTTCAAGGTTTAGAAGGAAGTCAAGGGTTTCAAGGCTTGGAAGGAAGTCAAGGGTTTCAAGGCTTGGAAGGAAGTCAAGGTTTTCAAGGCTTGGAAGGAAGTCAAGGTTTTCAAGGCTTGGAAGGAAGTCAAGGGTTTCAAGGCTTGGAAGGAAGTCAAGGTTTTCAAGGCTTGGAAGGATCTCAAGGTTTTCAAGGCTTGGAAGGATCTCAAGGTTTTCAAGGCTTGGAAGGATCTCAAGGGTTTCAAGGATTAGAAGGAAGTCAAGGTTTTCAAGGCTTGGAAGGAAGTCAAGGTTTTCAAGGCTTGGAAGGAAGTCAAGGGTTTCAAGGCTTGGAAGGAAGTCAAGGGTTTCAAGGCTTGGAAGGAAGTCAAGGTTTTCAAGGCTTAGAAGGTTTTCAAGGGTTCCAAGGTTATCAAGGTTTTCAAGGGTTCCAAGGGTTCCAAGGTTTAAAGGGTGACGTAGGTCAAGGTTTTGTTATTTTTGCTACTACTCCTTCTTATACTGGCTTGAATACAGTTATAGCAACAGGAGGAAATGTAGGAGAATTTGTATTAATTACAGGAGGAGATTTATTTTTATATGCAGGAACAGGAGCAGGTTCA
>JACCDX011705093.1_pt1 | contig 24354 bp, 25 predicted proteins | sample 7449681 | NCBI WGS metagenome assembly JACCDX01 (sample SAMN15323450, study PRJNA562643) | freshwater metagenome | isolation source: river surface water | place: USA:Blue River Watershed | collected 2017-08-18
ACCTGAACATCAGGGTGCTTTCTATTTATTAGCCCTACCCCTTGACTTAAACCTAGTGTATTTACTAGTGTAGTACCACCAAATGCGCCCAGAAGTGTCCCTTGGCTGTAATAGATGTTGTTATTGGTGTAGTCATCAAACACAATCACTGTGGTAATGTCTTTATCGCAATCTGACGAAACGTCAATATTGGGATGCCCCGCATTAGTCACTAAAACTACGGGCGCACCAAGACCGATAGCCCCAGGGGAATACGTAAACGTGCTGTACTCGACATCGCCGTTGAGCTCATATACTACGACCCCATTATTCCCATCGTTTCCAATTACAATATCAGGGTCCGTGGCGCCCGCAGGCAGTGGCTGAAGAAATGTGCCGTTGCCGGGTTCATAAACCGCGATACTCGGATTGTCTCCATCCCAAGTGTAGGCGTGCACTACACTTTGTGCACAAAAGCTACATTGCGAAATACCCGCACCCGTGTTTTGCACGTTGAGGTAAGCTCCGCCAGGCATCAGTAAATCAACCGTAGACGCTGGATTGATTGGTTGCGCAAATACCCAATGCCCGGAGAGCATAATTAGTGTGTAAATTTTACGTTTCATGCTAAGAATTTTGGTTGTAATTCTAAGACATTGGGCATACTAAAACATGATAGAAATCTATCATTTAAACGCAATTAGGCGTTCCTTGAATCCCGTATTTTGACCTAACCCTACCTTTGCCGCCATGGTCAACGACCTCCTTTTTTTCGCCGGCGGACTCCTCGCCGGGGTCGTGAACACCTTGGCCGGGAACGGCTCGGCCATTACCCTCACGCTGCTGCTGGGTTCGGGCCTTAACGGGGCCGTGGCCAACGCCACCAACCGCGTCGGCGTGATGGCCCAAACCTTGACCGCGGTGTTCAGCGTGCGCAAGTCCGCGCGCAAGCGCTACCTGATGCGCGAAAGCCGCCGCCTGGCCCTGCTCACCTTTGGCGGCAGCCTCTTGGGCGGACTCCTCGGAAGCCTTGCCAGCCCCGCCTTTATGGAGGCCAGCATCGCCGTGGTGATGACGCTGATGCTCTTTACCCTGTTCACCAAACCCTCGCAGTGGCTCGCGACCCAAGCGCGCCGAAACGGCGGCTGGACCACCTGGCTCACGTTTTTTGCCATTGGCGTTTATGGCGGCTTTGTGCAAATGGGCATTGGAATCATGATGCTGGCCGCGCTGGTACTCGTGGAACGCTGGACGCTGCGCGACGCCAACGTAATCAAGCTGATCTTGGCGCTGGTGCTGGCCGTGCCCGCCACCCTGGTGTACCTGTTCTTGGGCGACGTGCGCTGGGGTGCAGCCCTGTGGCTCGCGGTCGGTTCAGCCGCCGGCGCCTGGCTGGGTGCGCGCTACGTGGTGCGGATTCCAGCCGCCCAGCCCGCTGTGCGCTGGGTGGTGCTCGCCGCCGCCGTCGTGGGGGCCGCCAAGGCCCTTTCGAACCTCTGGCTGACGGCCTAACCCGCGACGCGCTACTTTTGCCGCCATGTGGTTTGACTCGCCCTACTACCCCCTATTGTATGCCCACCGAAGCGAAGCGGAGGCCCGGCAGGCGGTTCAAACCCTGGTGCGCCACCTTCATCTCGAGCCCGGCGCCCGCATTCTCGACGTCGGCTGTGGACGCGGTCGCCACCTGTGGCCGCTGCTCGAGCAGGGCTACGACGTGTCGGGCATCGACCTCGCTGCGCACCGCATCAACGAGGCCCAAACAATTGCCTCAGAGCGCGGGCTAAGCCCCAAACTTTATGTGGGGAGCATGCTCGACCGCCTGCCCAACGCGCCCTACGACGCCGTGGTCAATTGGTTCACGAGCTTCGGTTTTTTTGACGACCGCGAAACCCACCGCCAAGCGATTTCACACATGGCCGCCGCCCTACGGCCCGGCGGGGTGTTGGTGGTGGACTTTTTGAACTCCCCCGAGGTGCGCGCCAACCTCGTTGCCGAAGACGTGCAAGAGCTGCAGGGAATCACCTTTCGCCAGCGTCGGTGGCTGGATCAGGACTTTGTGCACAAAACCATTGAGGTCACCGACGGCGACCGCGTTGAGGCGTTCAGCGAGCGCGTCATGCTGCTGGAACGGGCGGACTTTGAGGCATTTTTTGCCGCCGCCGGACTGACCAAACTCAGCTTTTTGGGCGACTACGACGGCAGCCCCTGGTCGCCCACCAGCCCGCGCTGCATTGCGGTTGGCCGTACTTTAGCGCCATGAACGACGTGCTGCTGCTTCTAGGCCTAGCGATGCCGCTGGTCGTTGGTGCGTGGTTGGGCCGCAAGATGCTGCCCAAGACCTGGCTTTCGACCACCAATGCCTTTTCGGGCGCCTTCCTGTTCGCCGTCACGGTGTTTTTGTGGATGCCCGAGCTGGCCGAGGCGAGTGCCCACGAATCGGTGCCGAGCAGCACCTGGGGCCTTTGGATCGTCATCGGCTACTTTCTGCAGTTCGCGCTCGACGGCCTGTCTAAAGGCCTGGAACACGGCCACACCCACGGCCACGGCAACCCCTGGCCGGCGTTTCTCGGACTTTGGATTCACTCGTTTGCCGAGGCGGTGCCGCTGTTTGGACTGAGCGAGGGCGCCCAGACGGCCTTCGTCGTGTCGCTCGCCATTCACAACCTGCCCATCGCAGCCCTCGTGGCCCACTGGCTTCAGCATCAAGGTATTAATGCGCAACGCGGAGCCATTGCCATGGCAGCGCTCGCCGTGGCCGCTCCGATGGGCGCGGCGGCCGGGTTGCTGATTCCGCCCCACCCCCACGTCGACGTGGTGGTCGGCAGCCTCGTCGTCGGCATCTTTTTGCACGTATCCAGCACCATTTTGTTTGAGGTGCAGAAGGACCACCGCCTGCCGTTGCGCACCTGGTTGGTCGTCTTGGTGGGCATCGGCGCTGGCTTCGCGTTGAGCGGCTACGCCGGCCACGGACACTAGTTACTAGTGACTAGTTACTGGTCACTAGTTACTGGTCACTAGTGACTGGTCACCCGTTACTACCTTTGGTGCTCAATCTAAATAGCACCCCATGTCGCTTCTCGTAGGTAAAAAAGCCCCCGAATTCTCTGCAACCGCCGTAGTGAACGGTGGCGAAATCGTCAAAGACTACAGCCTCAGCCAGTTTGAGGGCAACAAGTACGTCTTGCTGTTTTTTTACCCCAAAGATTTCAGCGCGGTTTGCCCCATTGAAATGCACGAGTTCCAGGCCAACCTCGCCGAATTCGAAAAGCGCAACGTGCAGGTGATCGCCTGCTCTACCGACACCGACGCCTCCCACAAGGCCTGGCTCAACCTCGACAAAGCTCAAGGCGGAATCAAGGGCATCACCTACCCCATTGTGGCCGACCTCAACAAAACCATTGCCCACAACTACCACGTGCTCAACGGCGAGTGGGCCTACGACGAAGACGGCCAGCTTCACGCCGAGGGCGACCGCATCGCGTTGCGCGGAACCTTTTTGATCGACAAGCAGGGCATCGTGCGCTACCAGTCGGTGAACTTCTTTACCGTGATGCGCCACGTAGACGACATCCTGCGCGAAATCGACGCGTGGCAGTACTTCGAGGAGCGCGGCGAGGTGTGCCCGCTGAACTACGTGCGCGGCTAAACAGCTTCTCGCTACTTGTTTCTGGTTACCGTGCCAAGCCACGTAAACCAGAAGCCATTGACAAGAAACCCGTAACTAGTTACTCGTTACCCAGCGGTAGGCTTCGGGAAAGTGCTGACGCCACGCGTACTCGTCGTGGTTGGCACCCGGATCAAGTCGCCACATAAAATCAACCCCCTCAACGCGGCCGATTCGGCGCAGGTGGCCCAGCATTTCGTCAATTCCGGGCTGAAGCATGCCGTCGAGTCCGAGTCCGCCGTTGTAGAAGTAGGCGCGCTTGCCTTGAGGCCAAAAGTAGTTTTTGGCCTTCCAGGGAGTCAGTCCGTCGACGACGAGTCCGCCGCCCGTCGCTACATAAATGGCGGGCGAGAACGACACAATACCGTTGAGCAGGTCTGGGTAGGTGTGCATTAGGCGCCAGCCCAAAATTCCGCCCATCGACGAACCCGCGAAGTAGGTGCGGCCGCTGTGGGCCAATTCGGCCTTGACCGCGGGAAGCACCGTGTGCATCAGGTATTCGGCGTAGGCGTCGCCAACTTCGCCCGGGCCGTACTCCTTGCGGCGCTGGTCGTTGGGCTCAAACGAGCACTGCAGGCCCACGACCACCGTAGGCGGAACGGCCCCATCGGCCTCGAGCTGAGCAATGGCCTCGTCGACCGCCCAATCCACGCCAAAACTGGTCTGGGCCGGATCGAAGCAGTTCTGGCCGTCGGACATCAGGAGCAGGTCGTACTTCACGCCCGGCTTGAGGGCTTCGCGCGACCAAATCCACATCGGGCGCTGCGGAAAACGCCCGTTGGGGTCTATGGGCGTCACGCGCTCCGTCAGGACGCCGGTAACTTGGCCGTCGTTGGTGCGCACCGCCGGCCCGAAGGTGAGGGCGTGGAACGCGGTGTCCATGCCCCGGTAGCCCGACACGTCGCGAAACGGCATTCCGCTTGTCAGTCGGGCCTCCTTGGCCCAGCTTCCGAGGGTGAATTTAAAGGCCATCAGGCTGTCGCGGGTGGCCACTCGGGCCGTCCATTCGTAGTCGTTAACCCGGGTCATCGCCAGGCCGCGGCCGCTCCAGCCGCCGAGTTCGGGATTATAGCCCGTGATCCACACGGTGTCGTGGGCGGCGACGGGCGTTCCCGTGGTGAGGGTGATGCGCGCAGTCTTCGACGGGTCGACGTCGGCGATCACGGCCTTCGGCGCGCCACAAGCCACCAGGAGCGCGGCGGCGGCAAGTGAATAGAATAGGTTCACTGATTTTCCCATAGCGTTCGGTGCTTGCGGTGGTAGAGTTCGCGCACAATGCCGTCAGACACGCCGATTTTGGGCACATAAACCCAAGTGGCGTTGGTCCAGCGCAGCACGCGTCGGTAGATGCGCAGCGCGGGCACGATCACGTCGGCCCGGTCCAGGTTGAGCCCGAGCTGCAGCACGCGCTCGTCGGTCGTCATGGCCTCGAGCTGCTTGCTGAATCGGTCGAGGTACTGCTTGCTGAGCGGTTCTTCGACGGGGCGTCCGCTGATTTTGTGGGCTTTGTTGATGTTTCCGCCCGCGCCCACCAGGGCCACAGGGCCGTCGAGCTTGGCGCATTCCGCTTCGAGCCATGCTTGCAGGTCGCTCCACACTGCCTCGCTGTCGGCGTCGCTCAGCAAGCGCACGGTTCCGAGCGCAAAAGACCGCGAGGCCAAGGCCTGGCCGTCGCGAAAGAAGGTCAGCTCGGTCGAACCGCCGCCGACGTCGACAAAGCACAGATTGGGTTCCTCGGGGTGAATGCGGTCAAAGAGCTTGGCGTGAAAGACGAGCTTGGCCTCTTCTTCGCCGTCAATCACCTCAATATCAATGTCGGTGGCCCGGCGCACCCGGCGAATCCATCGCGCGGAATTCTTGGCTTCGCGCATCGCCGAGGTCGCGCAGGCCCGGTAGTCGGTCACGCCGTTCACGCGCATGATCGCGGCGAAGGCCCGCATCGCGTCAACGAGCCGGTAGCCCGTCTCTTTGCTGATTTCGCCGTCGGTAAACACGTCGCCCCCCAGGCGCACCGGCAAGCGGGTGATCGAAACCTTTTTGTAGTAGGTGTAGGTCGGCGTCGGAATCACGTGGCTGATCAGCAACCGAATCGAGTTGGAACCGATGTCAATGGCCCCGAGCGTCAGGTACTTCATGCTCATGCCTTGCGCTTTTTAGCCTGCTTTTTAACGTACTCGTACAGTTCCATTTGGCTGCGGATGCGCGGACCCGGCGCCACGCGGTGCACGCTGCGGCCGTCGGCGTCGTACACCCGGGCTTTGACGTTGTCGCGAAACTGGATTTCGAGGTGGTCCAAAATTTCGCGCTGGATGCGCGGATCGAGGACTGGAGCCCCCACCTCTACCCTCAAGTCGAGGTTGCGCGTCATCATGTCAAACGACGCCAGGTACATTTTGGGGTCGCCGTCGTTGGCGAAGTAGTAGACGCGGCTGTGCTCCAAGAAGCGGTCGACGATGCTGACCACGTGGATGTTATCGCTCAGGCCTTTGACGCCCGGGCGCACGCAGCACACGCCGCGCACCATGAGGCGCACCTTTACTCCGGCCTTGCTCGCCTCGTAGAGTTTTTCGCCGATGTCGTAGGAGCTCAGGGAGTTGAACTTCATGATGATTTCGGCCTTCTTGCCCTTTTTGGCGTGGGCAATTTCGCGGTCGATGCACTTGATGATTCCGCTTCGGCTGTAGTGAGGCGAAACGAGTAACTCTTTGTATTTGATTACTTTATAGGGTTCATAAAGAAACTCAAATACGCGCGCCACGTCGGCACAAATCACCGGATTGGCCGTGAGCAAGTGGTAGTCAGTGTACACCTTGGCCGACCCCTCGTGGAAGTTGCCGGTGCCCACCACGGCGAAGTACTCTTTGTCGCCGTCGGCCGTAGTGCGCTCAATGTGGACCACCTTGCTGTGCACCTTGAGGCCCTCGACGCCGGTTTGGACTTCGATGCCCTCCTTGCGCATTTTCTCGAGGTAGTGCAGGTTGTTTTCTTCGTCAAAACGGGCCTGAAGCTCAATAACCACGCGCACTTTTTTGCCGTTTTTGGCCGCGTTGATCAGGGCCGACACGATGCGCGACTGGCCCGCAAGGCGGTACAGCGTAATGCTGATTTTGGTCACCGACAAGTCAATGGCCGCCTCGCGAAGGAAGCGCACCAAGCTCAAGAAGTTGTGGTAGGGCAAGAACAGCAGCACGTCTTTTTGGCGCACCACGTTCATCAGCGACTTCTCCATGTCGAGGTCGGGGTGCTGCAGCGGCTCGAGGCGCGGATGCTCGAGATGCGGCCCGCCCACGTTGGGGAAGCGCATCAAGTCCTTTTTGTTGTGGTAGCGTCCGCCGGCAATCACCGCGTCGCTGTTTTGCATGCCGATGCGGCCCATGAGGTAGGCCAAGAAGTCAGCTGGCATGTCGCGGTCGTACACCATGCGCACCGGGTCGCCGACCTGGCGGTCCTCGAGTCCGCGCCGCACGCGGTCCAAGACCGTGCTGCTCACGTCGTGGTGGTCCAGGTCAAGCTCGGCGTCGCGCGAAATCTTGAAGGTGTAGGCCTCGATGCGCTGCGACGGAAAGAGAAAGAACAGGTACTGCAGGTTGTGGCGCAGCACGTCGTCGAGAAACATCAGGTAGTTGCTGCCGTACTTGGGCAGGCTGATGAAGCGACCGTGGATTTCGGCCGGAACCTCGACCATCGACAGGACCGGCTCGCCGCCCAGCTTGGGCCAAAGTCGAATCGCCAGGTAGATCGAGGCGTCGTTGAGCTCGGGGAACGGCAGGTGGTCCTGCAAGATCATCGCGAAGATGGTCGGGCTGACCTTGTCGATGTAGAACTTGCGAATGTGGTCCTTTTGGCCCTGAGTAAGGTCTTGCTCGTCAATGATTTTGATGCCCTCGCGCTCGAGCTCGACCATCAGGTTGCGGTAGGTCGTTTCAACGCGGTCGTTCAGCACGTTCACCTCGGCCTGAATGGCCGCCAGCAGGTCGTTGGGGTCCCAGCCGCCCAGGGTCTCCTTCACCTTTTTGACGTCGTCGGAGTCCGACATGCGCTGAATCGTGGCGTAGCGCACCCGAAAAAACTCGTCGAGGTTGTTCGAAAAAATTCCCAAAAACCGCAGGCGCTCGATCAAGGGGTTGCGCTCGTCTTCGGCTTCTTGAAGCACGCGTGCGTTAAACTGCAACCAGCTGAGGTCACGATTCACAAATCGCGAACGCAAATCGCTCATTTTGCCCATATTATAAAAGTATTACTTGAGGTTTTTCGGAAAATCAAAGTACCGAAGTTCTGCCCCTCCCTGCAAGCTGTTCCACGAAGAAGTTTCAAACTCGAGCACCGCCACTCCGGCAGTGGGCACGTTTTCAGTGAAGCCCGGCACGGCATCGGAGATGAATTCGCTCATTCCCGGGTTGTGGCCAAAGAGCATGACGGCCTCGAGTTCTTCGGGGAGTGTGCTTAAAAAGCCCGCAATTTGGTCGTGGGAGGCCGCGTAAAGTGGGTCAGCCATGCGCACCTGGTCGAGCGGAATACCCAGCGTGCGCGCGAAAATCATGGCGGTGTGGAGGGTGCGCGTCGCCGGAGAGGTGTAGAGCACCGGAGCGCGGTCCACGAAGTCCGAAAGCCATCCCGCCATCAGATGGGCGTCGCGAATGCCGCGGCCTTTGAGGGGGCGGTCCATGTCGGGGAGCTCGAGGTATTCCCACGAGCTTTTGGCGTGGCGAACGAGGTAAACGGTTTTCATGGTTTGGCCTTAGCAAGATGGCGATCGTTCGTGAACGCCACGTTAAGCCCAAATCAATTCTCGTTCCGTTTTACCTGATTCCAAAGGGCATCCCAAACCTCGAGGCTTTGTTTGGCGTTGGGTTCGCCGCGGGCGGCCAGCAGGGCCTCCATGGCTTTGAAGCGCTTCAGGAACTTGTCGTTGGCCTGTGCCAAGGATTGCTCGGGGTCCCAGCCGCGGTGGCGGGCGTAGTTCACCAAAGCAAAGAGCAGGTCGCCAAACTCTTCTTCGGCCGCCGCTTCGCTTGGGGCGGTGCGCAGTTCGTCGAGTTCTTCTTCAACCTTGGCCCACACGCCGTCGATAGCGGGCCAGTCGAAGCCCACGCCGCGCACTTTGTCTTGCATTCGGTAGGACTTGACCAAGGCCGGAAGCGCTTTGGGCACCCCGTCGAGCACCGATTGCCGCTCGGGCTTGCCTGACTTTTCGGCGAGCTTGATCGCCTCCCAATTCGCTTTGACCGCGTCGGCATCGTCGGCGTGGACGTCGCCATAAATGTGGGGATGGCGGCGCACGAGCTTGTCGCAGACCCCATGAAGCACGTCAGCCACATCAAAATGCCCGTGTTCGCTGGCGATTTTGCTGTAAAACACGAGGTGCAAAAACAAGTCACCTAGTTCCTTGCCGAGTTCTGGCCAATCGCCCGCGTCGATGGCGTCGGCGAGTTCATAGGTTTCTTCAATGGTTAAAATGCGCAGCGTTTGCTCGGTCTGGACCTTGTCCCACGGGCACTGCGCCCTGAGGTCGTCCATGATGTCGAGCAGTCGGCCAAAGGCCTCCAACGCCGGGCTGCGGTCGGGCTTATTCGCCATCGGCGGCCTTGGGCGCAGCTTTTTTCTTGGCCGGCTTGGCCTTGGGCGCAGCTCCTTCGGTAGCGGGTTGACCGGCATCGCTAAAGAAGTTGTGGCGCACCAGGGCGTTGTACCACTGGAAGAACTTGCGCATGTCGCTCACGTACACCCGGCTGTCGTCGTAGTCTGGAACCAGTTTGGCGAATTCCGTCATCACCACGGCGCTGTCGGCATTGTGGGGCACTGATTCAGCGCCGTTCAAGTTGGCGCCTACGGCAGCAAACACTTCGCGCAGGGGGCGCTCGCCGTCGACAGTGTAGAGGGCCATCTCGTCAAGCACGTGCACTTGCTGGCGCGCTGAAGCGCTCACGCGCGCACCGCCGCCGAGGGGTTCCGCCACAAGGCCGGTGCGGGTTGAGGCAACGAGTTGGTAAAGTCCAGGGCGGCCGGCGATGGCCAGTACGTGCTTGAGGTCGTTCATGGTTTTTTAGCTTGAATTTGCTGCATTAAAAGGGTGTCTGCTCCGCTTTGGGTGAGCTGTAGAAGGGTGTCGACGCGCGCAGTCCAAGGGTGCTGGGGGTACCGCTGCTTGAACAGTTCATAGGCCTGCCCTGCCCTCATGCGGTCGTTGAGGTTGACGTCAAACGTGGTGGCCACCGCGAACAGGGCCCGAGGCCCATAGGTTTCGGGCAACGAGTCCACTACCCTCATGTAGTAGCGAATGGCGAAGAGTGCGCGGCTCGGAATCTGGGCCTCTAAATCGCCGGCCGCCAGCTGGTAGCGCGCCCAAAGCGAGTCGCTTTTGGCTTGATTTGCCGCCATTTCGAGGCGCTGGGTGAGGGCATACGACCCCGTAGAGTCCTCAGACCAGTTTTGTTTGGCAGTGAGTTCGTTGATCGCGGCTTCGCCGTCTACGTTGCTCGTGCAGGCCGCGAGGACTGCACTTGCCGCGAGGGCCAGCAGGGAATAGATGCTCAACTTCATGCTACGTTAAATTTCATTCGGTAGGTTGCGCTCACTTTTCCGGCCGCAATGTCTTTAAGGCGGCCCTGAATCAGGCGTTTTTTGAGCGGGCTCAAGCGGTCAGTGAACAAAATGCCTTCGATGTGGTCGTACTCGTGCTGAATGATTCGCGCCGGTACACCGGTGTAGGTTTCTTCGTGCCACTGGCCTTCAAGATCTTGGTACTTGATGCGCAGGGTTTCGTGGCGGACCACGGTCTCGTGCAGGTCGGGAATACTAAGGCATCCCTCTTCAAACCCCCATTCTCCGCCAGACTCTTCGAGGATTTCGGCGTTGATAAATGCTTTTTTGAACGACTTGAGGACCTCGGCGTCTTCGGCGTTGTCGGGGTCGTCGGCAAACGGCGATCCGTCGACGACAAATACCCTTGTGCTGAAGCCAATTTGGGGCGCAGCCAACCCGACGCCTTTCGAGGCATACATCGTTTCAAACATCGAATCCACGAAGGCCGTCAACGCCGTACTCGGACATTCCACATCTTTGGCTCGGCGCTTGAGCATTGGCGATCCATAGGCCACAATTGGGTAAACCATGGCGCAAAGATACCCCCTACCTTTGTGGTCTGCACAGCCGTGCGCGCTAAAAGCATGTGGATTGGACTCGACCCCGGACTTCGCCGAACTGGCCTCGCCGAAAGCGATGCCCAGGGAATAATGGCTTTTCCGGTGGCCGCCGTGGCCACGTCGTCGCTTGCGGCGGAACTCACCCGACGCTACGGCGACGGTAGTGCGCTGCAGGGAGTGGCCCTCGGCAACCCCCAGCGGCTAGACGGCGGCATTTCGCACGGCGCCGAAGCCCGAGACCTGATTGCCAAGACGCTCCGCGCGCTCTGGCCCGACGTGCCCGTTCACTTGGTGGACGAGCGATTGACCTCCAAATTGGCCGCCCAGGGTGCCGCACTGCTCGGTCGGTCCAAAGCCGTCAAAAAAGACAAGGGCCAACTCGACGCGGCGGCGGCCAGCCTCATTTTAGAAAACTTTTTACACCAGAAAAAATGACACCGAACTGGACTGAACTCCGCGCCACCATTGAGCGCGTTTGGGACAACCGCGACGAACTGCAAAGCCCCGAAGCCCACTACGCCGTAGGCCAAGTCATCGCGGCCCTGGACCACGGCGAACTGCGCGTCGCCGAACCCACCGCCGACGGTTGGCAGGTCAACGAATGGATTAAAAAAGCGGTGGTGCTCTACTTCCCGCAGCGCAAGATGGAAACGCTTGAGGCGGGTCCGCTCGAGTTCCACGACAAAATGCCGCTGAAGCGCAACTACGCGGCCTTGGGCGTTCGCGTGGTGCCCCATGCCGTTGCGCGCCACGGAGCCTACCTCGCGCCGGGCGTCATCATGATGCCCTCCTACGTCAACATTGGGGCCTACGTGGGCCCGCGAACGATGGTCGACACCTGGGCCACCGTGGGTAGCTGTGCTCAGATCGGCGCGGACGTTCACCTTTCGGGCGGAGTCGGAATCGGCGGCGTACTTGAGCCCCTTCAGGCAGCCCCGGTGATCGTGGAAGACGGTGCATTCATTGGTTCGCGCTGCATCGTCGTCGAAGGCGTGCGCGTGGGCCGCGAAGCCGTGCTGGGCGCGAACGTCGTCCTCACCGCTTCGACTAAAATTATCGACGTTACCGGTGCGGAACCCGTGGAATACCGCGGCTACGTGCCGGAGCGCTGCGTCGTGATTCCGGGCAGCATGCCCAAGGAGTTCGCCGCCGGCACCTACCACGTGCCCTGTGCGCTCATCATCGGCCGCCGCAAGGAAAGCACCGACCAAAAAACGTCGCTGAACGACGCGCTGCGCGAATTCCAAGTCGCCGTTTAAATGGGGCAAACGTTTGAATCGTGGATTGACCACGAACTCTTTCGTGCGGTGGGTGCCGCCGCCGACGAACTCGGCCTGCCCTGCTACGTGGTGGGCGGATGGGTGCGCGATCGATTCCTCGACCGCGGAAACTCCAAAGACGTCGATTTTGTCGTGGTGGGCGACGCCAAAGCCGTGGCAACGTCGGCCGCCCGCAGCCTGAAGGCCGGGAAAGTTGCCGTCTACGCGAACTTCGGCACCGCCCAGTTCACCTGGCGCGGATGGCAGGTTGAGTTTGTTCAAGCGCGCACCGAAAGCTACCGCAGCGAGTCGCGCAAGCCCAGCGTGCAGCCCGGCACGCTTGAAGACGACCAACGCCGCCGCGACTTCACGATCAACGCCATGGCCGTTGGCGTGCACCGCGAGGCCTGGGGCAGCCTCCTAGATCCATTTGGAGGGCGCGAAGACCTCGCAGCCAAAATCCTGCGCACCCCGCTGGAACCGGTAGAAACGTTTAGCGACGACCCGCTGCGCATTTTGCGCGGACTTCGCTTCGCCAGCCAGCTCGAATTCGAGGTGGACCCCGTCAGCCTCGAGGGCATGAAGGCAACCGCTGACCGCCTGCGCATTTTGTCACCGGAGCGCGTGCAAACCGAGCTGCTCAAAATTCTCGAAAGCCCCAAGCCCTCGGTGGGCCTTGGGCTAATGTTTCAGTGCGGCGCCATGGAGGTGCTCCTTCCCGAAGTTGCGGCCCTGGCGGGCGTCGACGAGGTCGAAGGCCACCTTCACAAAGACAATTTTTGGCACACGCTCGAGGTGGTCGACAATACCGCCGCGCAGTCTGAAAATGTTTGGCTTCGCCTGGCCGCACTGCTTCACGACATTGGTAAACCGCCGACCAAAAAATTCCTCAAGGGTACCGGGTGGACGTTTCACGGCCACGAGTTTTTGGGCGGAAAAATGGCCAAAAAGTTGTTTCGTCGCCTTGCGCTGCCGCTGGATGCCCGCATGGACTATGTGGTCAAGTTGATTCAAATGAGTTCGCGTCCAATTGCCGTCGTGAGCGACACGGCCACCGACAGCGCGGTGCGCCGCTTGCTCTTTGACGCAGGCGCCGACATCGACGACCTGATGATTTTGTGCTCGAGCGACATTACGACCAAAAATCCGCGCAAGAAGGCCCGCTACCAAGCCAACTACGAACACGTGAAGGCCAAAATGGCCGAGGTCGAGGCGCGCGACCACCTGAGAAACTGGCAGCCGCCGGTCGACGGAAGCCACCTAATGGCGTGGTTCGACCTACCTCCGGGACCGATGGTTGGGCAGCTTAAAACCGCAGTGCGCGAGGCTATCTTGGATGGCGTAATCCCCAATACCTTTGACGACGCCAAGGCCTTTGTCACGACCTGGGCAGCTGAACACGGAATTTCTGCCAAATCATGAGCACCACTGTAGTACGCGTCATTCTCAATACCGAAGACGACATCTTTCGCGACGTCGCCCTGACCGCCTCGGCGAGCTTGGACGAAGCGCACCGCGCTTTTGCCGCAGCCTTTGACCTCAATCCGGGCCAAATGGCGTCGTTCTACCGCACCGACGCGGAGTGGAACCAAGGCGACGAGATTCCGCTCATGGCCATGGACCCCGCGGCAGGACCGAGCATGGCCGACCTCCAGGTGGGCGACGTGCTCGGTGCGCCGGGGCAGCGCCTGCTGTTCGTGTACGACTTTCTGGAAATGTGGAGCTTCTTGGTGGAGTTCGTGCGCAGCGAAGACCGCGACGTTGCGTCACCCGAAGTGGTGCTGAGCTACGGAGTCCGCCCTGAAACCGCCCCAGAGCTGCAGTACGGCGAAGGCGCGACCGGTTCAGGGTTTGACGACGACGAGTTCGGCGACGACGAAGACGAATTTGGTTTTGATGAAGAAGATTTGGCCGACGGCTACTCTTCTTCAGAAGACTGGTGAAATTCCAGCGCCTCGACGGCGCGCAGCGGCAATTCCGCTGCATTTTTGAATACCACCTTTTGGTCGGTGCAGGCCCATATCGTGGTATGGAGCGCGAACCGACCCTCTTTGGCCCTGAAGTAGAGGGTCACCTTGCGTTCCTCGACATTGCCCTGAAAGGTTGCGCGGTGAAGGTTTTTCCATCGCTCGTTCCGCGCTTCAGGCTCAGCCACAACGTCGTCAGCCGCAAACGTCAAGCCCATCAAGCCAGCCCGATCAATGAGTCGGTAGGCAGATCGCTGTTCGGGCTGTGTGGGGAAGGCCATACCTAAATATAAGGAATTTTGGCGAGCTACCTTTGGCGCATGAACCACGGCGGCGCCATTTGGATGATTCACGGACCCACGGCTTCGGGCAAAACCCGGCTCGGAATTGAGCTCGCTCGCCAGTTGGGAACCGAAATCATCAACTGCGACGCGCGGCAGGTCTACCGCGAGTTGAACATTGGCGTAGCGCGACCGAGCGAGGCCGAACTTGCCGAGGTCGTTCACCACGGAATCGCCAGCCACAGCATCCACGAGCCCCTGAGCGCTGCGTCCTACGCGGCCTGGGCTGAACCCGTGGTGCGCGACGTCGTTGCCCGAACCGGTTCTGCCGTGGTTGTGGGCGGTTCAGGGCTCTACGCCAAAGCCCTGCTTCAGGGCCTCGACCCGATGCCGCCTGCCGACCCAGCGTACCGCGCCGTGCTCGAGGCAGAATGGGAGCGCAACCCTGATGAATTAGTCCAAAAGCTCGCCCGCCTCGACCCTGAATATGCCGCGTCGGCTGACCTTAAAAACGCACGCCGGGTTATTCGCGCCCTCGAAGTGATCCACACCAGCGGTGAACCCTATTCGGCCAAGCGCCGAGGCGAGTCCCAGCGATTATGGCCCGTACCGGTGCGGGAGCTTGCCCTTGACGCACCCCAGCAATGGCTCGACGCGCGCATTGCTGCGCGCTGTGAGGCCATGATGCGCGAAGGCCTCAAAGCAGAAGCCTTAAGTCTGGCGGACTACGCCGAACTCAGTCCGCTGCGCACCGTGGGCTACCAAGAATTTTATGAGCCAGGGGCGCCCGTAGACCGCGACGATGAAATGACGGCGTTGCTGGCGCTGCGCACCCGACAGTACGCCAAACGCCAGCGAACGTGGCTTGCAAAAATGGAGGTGCGCATTCCGGCACCCGACGCGTGGAACTACCTTCGCAGCTATGTCGGTGCGTAAGCTTCTCCTGCCCTTTTCGTGGATTTATGCCCTCGGAGCCTGGCTGCATGCCGCCGCGTACCGCTGGCGCATTCGCACCGCCTACCAGCCGAGCATCGCGACCCTCGCCGTGGGCAACCTTCACGTGGGCGGAACGGGCAAAACCCCACTGAGTTTGTGGCTGATGGAGCAGCTTCACCAGCGCATTGAGCCGGTGTACTACGTTAGCCGGGGGTACGGACGGCGCACCAAGGAGGTGCGCGAAGTGGTGCTCGAGGACGCCCCAGAAAACGTAGGCGACGAAGCGCTCATGGTGCGCCAGCACTTTGGCCACAGTACCGACGTTCACGTGGTCGTCGCCCACCAGCGCGCAGAAGCGCTCAAGCGCTTGGGTCGCGAAGGGGTCGTGGTGCTCGACGACGCGTTTCAGCACCGCGGCGTGCATGCGGCGCTCAACCTGCTCGTGTGCCCCTTCGGCCAATGGTACACCCACGACCACGTGCTGCCGGCGGGTCGGCTGCGCGAACACCCTGCGGCGGCGGGTCGCGCCCAAGCGGTCGTTGTGACGCGCTGCCCTGGCCCGGTGGATCCGCTTACCCGACTCGACATTCGCAGCATTCTGGCGCTGCGGCCCGACCAAGAGCTGTTCTGTTCGTGGGAGCGCTACGGCGCGCCCGAGGCGCATTGGGGCGCCCCGGAGTGGGATGGCGCTGCCGGAGTCGGTGCGCTCGCCCTGTGTGGCATCGGCCAGCCTGAAGTGTTTATTGCGGGCGTGCGGCGGCTCGTGCCCATGGCTGAAGCGGTCGTGCTTGCCGACCACGAACCCTTTAAAAAATCGGTGATTCAGGCGGTGCGCACGCGCTGTTCGGAGCTCGGCGTGACGCGCATTGTGACGACCAAAAAGGACCGTGCGCGCATGGGAAGCAAGCCCAAAGCATGGAAGGGGCTCGACGTGTATGTGCTGCCCCACGAAATTGTGCTGGACGACGACGGTCCGCGCTTGCTAAAGTGGCTCGAAAAGGAATGGAAGGCCCACGGGTTCCGCGTACCTTTGCGCCCATGACGCACAAGGGCTACGAGGCCGTTATTGGCCTAGAGGTACACGTTCAGTTAAGCACGCGCAGCAAGGCCTACGCGGGCGAAGGCTATGGCTACGGCGAAGCGCCCAACACCCAAATCAGTCCCGTCTCGCTTGGTTTGCCAGGCGCGCTTCCCCGGGCCAACTGGGGCGTAGTCCAAGCGGCGACCCGATTGGGGCTGGCCTTGGGCTGTACGATTCGGGAATACAACGAGTACGCCCGCAAGAACTACTTCTACCCGGACCTCACCAAGGGGTACCAGATTACCCAGCATGAAACGCCCATTTGCAACGGCGGGCACGTGGCGATTGAGACGAGCGCTGGCCCGAAGCGCATCGGCCTGACCCGCATTCACATGGAAGAAGACACGGGCAAGTCCATTCACGACCTCGACCCCTTTCATACCCTGTTGGACTACAACCGAGCCGGAGTTCCGCTGCTCGAGATCGTTTCGGAGCCCGACTTGCGCAACGGCGAAGAAGCCTACGCCTACCTCAACGAAATCCGCCAGCTGGTGCGCTACCTGGACATTTCAGACGGCAACATGGAAGAGGGTTCGCTGCGCTGCGACGTGAATATTTCGGTGCGCCCCGTGGGCCAGGTTGCGTTTGGCACCAAGGTGGAGGTGAAAAACCTCAATTCGTTCCGCCACGTGCAAAAGGCCATTGATTTCGAATTCCAGCGCCAGGTTGCGGCGGTCGAGGCCGGCGAAGTTATTTACCAAGAAACGCGCACGTTTGATTCGGGCAAAGGCAGCACCTCTGTGCTCCGCTTGAAAGAAGACGCCAACGACTACCGCTATTTTACCGAACCCGATCTGGCGCCCGTTCGCCTGACGCCGGCATGGATTGAGGGCCAGCGCAGCTCGCTTCCCGAGCTCCCGCGTGCCCGCAAGGCGCGCTACCAAGACCAACTTGGGTTGTCGGAGTACGACGCACAGCTGCTCACCGAAGACAAGGCCACTGCGGCGTTTTTTGACGCACTGTGTGCGGCGGGGGCTCCGCCCAAAACGGCCGCGAACTGGATCACCGGACCCGTTGCGGGTTGGCTGAACGAGCGCGCCAGCAGCATCGACCGCCTGCCTGTTGCTGCCACGAGCTTGGCCGCGTTGATTGGACTCATCGAAGCCCGTACCGTTAGCCACAGTGCTGCCCAACAAATTTTTGTGCGCATGGCCGAAGAGCCAAACGCCCAGCCCAAGGCCTTGGCCGAAAAGATGGGACTGGTTCAAGAGAGCAACGAAGACGCGCTAATGGCGGTTGTCGACTCGGTGCTTGCTGACTGGCCCGAAAAAGTTGCGGAATACCAATCAGGAAAGAAGGGCCTGATTGGCTTGTTTATGGGAGAAGTTATGAAGCGCAGCCGCGGTTCAGCTGACCCCAAAGTTGCGACGGACCTCCTTCGCCGTCGACTCGATTAATTCCACGTTTCACCCATGAATAAATTCTGGATGGGCGCTCCCGCGCTCTTTTTAGCTGCCTGCTCTGGCGGCGACCTTGTGCCTGTTTCGCTTGAAGTTCCCGAGACGAAAGAGGTGGTTGTTTTTCGCATTGACGCCGACCAGCTCGTTCCCTGGGACACCGTCACCGTAGCCGACGGCGTATTTGAAACAGAGCTTCCGCTCGACAGTTCAGGTGCCACGTTCTACGCACTCAGCCTTGACAACGGCGCCAGCCTGCGCCTTGGTATTGAGCGCGGAGACGACATCGAGGGCAAGGTAAGCGTGGTAGGAAGCGGAATCACCGACTACAGCGTTACCGGATCAGCCCTGTCAGAGCGCCTGCTCGCGCACTACATGCCGCTGCGCCACACAGCCCTGCTCATGGACACGCTCGAGCAAGAGGCCAAGGCCCACCAAGGCATGCAGGACGCCGCCGAACACAATGCCTCGCTGTTCATGCGCTACGAAGCGCGCATCGCGAAGCACCGCGACGACCTAATCAAGCTGGTTAAGGAAGAGCCCGCCTCGCTGGCCAACATTTTCGCACTCTACCAGTCTGCTGGCAACTACTACCTTTTTGATCCGCAGCGCGACTCCGCCTTGTTCCGCAGCACGGCCGACGCGATGAGCGAAGTCCACCCTGAACACCCCATTCTGCAGGTGTTTATTCAGAGCGCAATTCGCTAAGCTTTTTTTTAGGAGTTTCTCGCCAAGACCGCCCCGACCGGGGTGGTTTTTTTTTGCAACCAATTAGCATATTAGCTAGTTGGCTAGTTAGCTAGTTGGCTGGGTAGCTAGTTGGCTAGTTGGCTGGGTAGCTGGTTAGCTGGTTGGCTTCTGGTTACTAGTGACCGGTATCGAGTAACTAGTGACTAGCAACTAGTGACTAGCAACTAGTGACTAGCAACTAGTGACTAGCAACTAGTGACTAGCAACTAGTGACTGGTGTCTGGTAACGAGCAACTAGTAACGAATTACAAGCAACTGGTAACGCGCTACTGGTAACTAGCAACAAGGAACGAACAGGTTGCGAGAACAGACGATGACTAACGAGTAACTAGCTAACTAACTAGCTAACCAGCTAACTAGCCAACTAGCTAAAAAGCTACCCAGCCCTACAAGACAATAAAAAAAAAGCCGCCCGTAAGGGCGGCTTTTCACCACGTCGCGCGCGCGGCGCGCGACGTGCATTCTTAGCGCTTGATCAGCACCTCGCTGACGGCCTGACCGCCCTGCGTGCGGGTCAGCACGTACTGGCCTTTGGGCAAGCCCTCGAGCTGCATCGGCACATGCTTGGCACCTACGCTGTTGTTCAGGTCAACGCGGCGAACAAGGCGTCCGTCCATGCTGCGAAGCGTGAGCGTCACATCTCCCTCAGCTACCGGAACGCGCACTACGTCGGTGGCGGGGTTCGGGTAGATTCCCAGAGACTCCTTGTCGGCTACTACCTCGTCGTTCGACGTTCCGAGTGGGCGGTTCACGCTTGTGGTCGTGGTTTGGAACCAACCGCGTCCGTGGGTGGCGATGAAGAAGTCACCCTCGGTCGGAGACGAAATAGGGTTATTGGGATCGTAGTTGTAGTCGGTGCGGTACTGCTCGATTTCAAAGACCGGAACACGCGCCATTCCATTGTTTTCTTCGCTGTACGAAGGCGTTGCGGAGCTCAGGTTGTCGGTCATGAACAGTCCCCACTCGCTACCTACAAGCAGGCGATTTGGGTTGCCCTTGTCAAACGAAACCGAGTAGCACGGCATCGTGGGAAGGTCTCCCTGCTTGCTCTGGAACGAAGGCGCAGAGGCAAGTGCGTTGGTCGAAACGTACACGTAGGCCGAGTTTCCGTAGTTACCAAGGCTTACCGCCACGCGGTTGGCGTCGTTCGGATCTACATCAATTCCCGTTACAACGCGTCCAGTCCAGTTGCCGATTTGCGTTACCGTGAGTGCGTAGTTTGCTGAGTCGATGAACGCTTGATTCGCACGGCGCACCGCTTGAAGGTTTGAGATGCGGTAGAGGCGACCGTTTGAAGTAGATACAAACAGGTGGTTGCCGTCGTTTGAAATCTTCATGTAGTGGGGAGTCACACCGTTGCCAAAATGGGCAATCTGCCACCAATCGGGCGTCTTGCTGAAGTCGTGAACGTCGCGGGTCATGAAGATGCCGCCGATCTTGGGGAAGCTAGCCGTTACGTGCGAGGTCAAGCCTACGAAGAACATGGACTGAATCGGGTCTTGAACCTTGAGCACTTGTCCTGAGTCGAGGCGGCTCGTAGTCGTGGCGCGCACCGGAAGTCCGCCAATGGCCGACTTAAGCGCGACCTTAGAACCCACGGGCAGGTACACATTGCAGGTTAGAATAACCTCGGCAATGGGCGGACTATTGAACGTAATGTCAAAGTAGCCAGAATCCGCGTAGAACACTCCCGTGGCGTCGCCTGAAACGACTCCGTTGGCGTTGGCTACCGCGGTCAGCGGGCCCGCTACGATGCGCAACTTGTTCGCGATGAACTTGGCCGTAGGCTGCTGGTGCGAAATTTTGCCGCGGAAGGTGCGCTTCACGCCGTCACCGAAGCCCATGGAGCGGATTCCTGGCAATAGTTGAAAACGAACGGTATCTGTGGACTGTGGGTCGTTGGTAGTCTCCCAAAGCTCGAAGGGCATCATCCAACTTGAAAGTTGAAGACCCTGCTGGGTTGCCAAATCCATGTACCCGTTGGAGAAGTCCGACCAACCTTCGCCCTCGTCGTCAGAACGGTAGAAGTTTCCGTTTTGGGTCTCGGCGAACATTACTTTGGGATTCAGCCACGAAATGTCGCTGTGGCCACCGTCACCACCGAAAAGCTTCTTAATGCCGTGGGGACTGACGCTTTTGTAATCAAGGTAGCTGGTGCCGTTGTCCTGGCAACCGCCAAGAAGCTTGCGGTCCTTACCAACGCCAAAACCAAAGTACTGGTAGGTGTTGTAGCCTAGGTTGCGCTCAAACCAGCTTGCACCGTGGTTGTTCGATTTGAATACGCCGCCGTCGTTGGACGTGAAAATGACGTCAGGGTTATTGGGGTCAACGATCAGCTCGTGGCTGTCTGCGTGAAGGTAGAATGGATTCTGTGCGAAGTCGTTCAGCGTGGAAGCCTGTACCCAGCCTTCGGTGGTTGACCACGACCATACAGTGATTCCGCCCAGCCAGATCTTGTTTTTGTCTTTGGCCGAAACGGTCAAGAAAAGGTCCCAAATACCTTGGCAATAGCGACCTGCGCCCACTCCGTTGCACAATGGATCGAAGTTGTTGCTCTTGGTACCAATTTTAGACCATGTATCACCGCCGTCGGTCGAGCGGTACACACCAGCAAGGGCACTTCCGTTCGTTTGCACACAGTACACGTAGTTTTCGTCTTGGGGGCTCACCGTGTAGCGAATGCGGCCACCAGCGCGGCGCGGAAGTGCAGTAGGCGACTGCACCGCCTCAGAAACCTCAGTAAACGTCGTACCGTCTACTGACTTCATCGTGCGTCCCGCCTGGTTCACGTAAAGTTTACCTGTCTTCGAAATGGCGAAGTCGGTGATGCTGCCGCTTAGCAACTGGGTCCACGTGGTACCTCCATCGGTGGTCTTCATCAATCCGTTGTTCGTCGCTGCGTAGATGGTGTTGGCGTCGGTGGGGTGCGCCTCGATGTCGGCTACTGCAGTCCACGCGGCGCTTGACGAGTTGTTGGCCGGCAAGGTGCTTGCCAACTGGGTAAACGTGATTCCGTCGGTAGACTTGTACACACCACGTCCTGCAAAGCTCGGCGTGGTATTTTGACCCGTTCCGCTGTAGCCCATCCAGACCTCACCGGTACCGTAGTAGCTGTCGCCATTGGCCGCTTGACATAAGCTTGCTACCGATTGGTTGGAGCCGGGGTAGCTCACAATATTCCAGCTGGCACCGCCGTTGGTTGAGCGGTACAAACCGCCTCCCACCGACCCGGCGTAGACAATATTGGAATTAGTTCGGTCGACGAGCAAGGCGCGCGTGCGTCCGCCGTGGTTGTCTGGACCGCGCGATTCCCAGTTCAGGGTATTGGTTTTTTGAGCCGTTTGAAGCAACTGGTTCCATGCTGCTTGAACCGCAGCCGGATCAATTTCGCCCGTTACCTGGTTCACCCGAAGCATGTTCATGTAGTCGTTATAGCCTGCGAATGAGGCACTTGCTCCGTTTTCACGGAATTGGTATTGGCGCTCAGCCCCAGTGTTCATGGTCACTAGAGCGGCAGCTCCAGCCAACAGGGCGCCGGATCCGACGAGGATCGCAGCAAGACGGGTACGGTTCATTTTCATACGTGTTCGAAACAATTGGCTAAAAATAAGGTAAAGAAGGCTTAATGCACATGCCGTTCTGCGTGGTACGACGAACGAACTAACGGACTGCTTTCTACGTGGCGAAATCCGAGGGTTCGCGCGTAGTCGCCGAGGCGCTCAAACTCCTCGGGTTCAACGAAGCGCTGCACGGGAAGGTGGCGCGGTGAAGGCTGCAGGTACTGGCCCAAGGTGACCACGTCCACACCAACCGCCCTCACATCGTCAAGCACTTGGTAAAGTTCGTCTTCGGTCTCGCCGAGCCCGAGCATAATGCCGGTTTTCGTGCGGTTCACACCGTTTGCCTTGAGGTAGCGGAGCACTTCGAGGGAGCGGTCGTACTGCGCTTGAATGCGCACCTGGCGCGTGAGCCGACGCACCGTCTCCATGTTGTGGCTGACCACCTCAGGGGCCGCTTCGACAATGCGGTCAATTTGGTCGGTAATTCCGCGAAAGTCCGGAATCAAGGTTTCCATGGTCGTTCCCGGCGAGAGGCGGCGCACGGCGCGCACCGTTTCACCCCAAATAATGGATCCCCCGTCGGGCAGGTCGTCGCGGTCGACGCTGGTCAGCACCGCGTGCTTAATCTTCATGCGCTGAATCGAGCGCGCCACGCGGTCGGGCTCGTCCCAGTCCACCGGCAGCGGACGCCCGGTGGCCACGTTGCAAAAACCACAAGATCGCGTGCAGATGTTGCCGAGGATCATAAAGGTGGCCGTGCCTTCACCCCAGCATTCGCCCATGTTCGGACAGCGGCCCGACTCACAAATCGTGTGGAGCTTGTACTGATCGACGACGTTGCGCACCGCGCGGTAGTTTTCGCCCGTAGGAAGCTTCACGCGGAGCCAATTGGGCTTGCGAACAGGGGTCGAATTTGGATTTATGGGTTCCATAGTGGTTAGGTAACGCGCTAAGGTGGGGTTCAGTTCAAGGCGTCGAGCCAATCGTGGGTGATGCTAAAATGGCTCGCGTGGCGCACCCGGCCGTCTGCGGTGCGGAACACGATTTGGGGGCTTTCGTGCTCCACGCCCCATTCGCTGGCGAGTTCGTGGCTCAGTCCGCGCTCGGTGAGCACATTGATAAGGCCAATCTGCACGTCGGGGTGGCGCTCAAGCCATTGCTGCACTCTGTGGTGCGCCGTAAGCGAAATGCTGCAGCGGGGACTGTGCTTAAACACGAGTATTCCGCCTTGAACGGGTTCAAGGTGGCTTAGGTCGTCACGGCTGGCGACCGAAACGAAGCTCATACCCGGGCTGCGGAATTCGCGGTCGGCGTGGCGCCGATGAACGAAGGGCACGTGTCAGCCGATTTGCACGAGGTCGTTGAAGCTAGGGCGGCTACCAAAACGAGGGCCGCGATGAAGGTTTTTAGCGCACGCATAGCCACAAAAATACGAAGTTTGCAGTGTGTCCGACATCCCTCCTTTTCCGCCAGCTTGGTTTATTGCCCTTTCGCCCTTTGGCGGCGCGGCGGCGCTCGAGTCGCTGCGCCCTTTGCTCGAGGAAGCTTACCTCCACGAACGCACCTATCCGGCGCCCATTGACCTGTGGCGGGCCCTGGAAAACTGCCCACCCGACGCGGTCAAGGTGGTTATTTTGGGCCAAGACCCCTACCACGGACCCGGACAAGCCCACGGCTTAGCGTTTTCGGTGCCGCCCGGTGTCGCCGAACCGCCTTCGCTGCGCAACATATTTAAAGAGTTTCGCTCTGATCTAGGTTTGGATCCGCCGCCAACAGGCGATTTGACGGCCTGGGCGCGCCAGGGGGTACTCTTGCTCAACACCAGCCTGAGCGTGGGCGCTGGGAAGCCCGGAAGCCACGCCGACGGACGCTGGGATCCATTGATTTCGTGCATTTTGAGTTACTTGGATTCGGTTGAGCGTCCCCTCGCCTTCTGGCTATGGGGCGCGCACGCACAACGCCGCGGAGCGGGACTGCGCAACCCCATCCATTTGGTACTGAAGTCGGCCCACCCTTCGCCTCTTGGCGCACACCGTGGTTTTTGGGGCAGTAAGCCGTTTAGTACCACGTCGATTTGGTTCAAAAGTCAGGGGCTCGAGGGGCCCGATTGGTCCACAGGCCAACCTACCTTTGGGGAGTGATGAATACCGCCCTTTTAATCGTAGCCGTACTGGTGCTTGGTGTGCTGCTTTGGATGCAGCTTCGCCGGGGATCTTCGCAGAACGATTCAGGTGAAATGGCGCGGATTCAGGGCCTTCTCGACGCGGCCAATCAACGGGTGCGCGAACTAGAGTCGTCGTTGGCGGCTGCCCAAAATGCCCAACGCGAAAGCGACATG
>JACCDX011248287.1_pt1 | contig 24322 bp, 8 predicted proteins | sample 7449681 | NCBI WGS metagenome assembly JACCDX01 (sample SAMN15323450, study PRJNA562643) | freshwater metagenome | isolation source: river surface water | place: USA:Blue River Watershed | collected 2017-08-18
AACACTAACATGTCTACATCTAAAACAATAGTTTCTTCATAAGGTGTAGCGTGGTATATCTTCCAACGATTCTCAACTTTGAACCTGCTAGACTCTGCGGCATCACCCCAGGGTATAGGAACTATCTGATCGAATAGCGATTTATACTCGTCAGGCACTGTGTCATTTGTAATAATTGAAATATTATTGACATCAGGTTGAGATAGTTTTATAGAAAGTGCCAAGGCATAGGCTTGTTTAATATAATCAATGCCGTTAGAGTTTTGTGCTAGTACTACAAATCCTTTAGACATCAGCGTCCTCCTTTAGCATTCTGTGTAGGCTAAACTTGTTCATCAAATGAACACTAACGTCTTTAGTCTTTATCAAAGTGTATTCACCTTGTCTGTGCTGTTTCTCTAAAAGGATTCTAAAACTGTTGTCATTTTGATTTACTAGAATGTCTTTGTCTAAGGCAAACAACATACGACCTGGCATTTTTCCTGCCCAGTTCTCTCCTGTGTAGCCGTTCATGATGTGTAATGCAATACTAAAGGCATGATCATTACGGTACATATGACTTGCAAACTGATAGACTAGTTTGTAATAATCCCAATTTTCTCTAATATGGTCGATTAAATCAAAAAGTGTTTTTGTAGTTTCACTTTTTCTAAACCAAAATGCAGTAGCCCAATAAAAATCTATTGTGTAGTCACTGACCTTTGTAAACTCTTGATGTACTCTGTAGCCAGAAAGGTCATAACCTTCTCTGTAAATTAAAAAGTCTTGCTCTTGTTCCCAGCAATGTTTTAGAATATCGTTAGCCAAGAAGTAATCGCTGTCAATTACCAGTGTTTCATCGTAGGGAGTAAGTTCATAGGTCTTTGTACGCAGACTATTTTTAAAGTTGGCTTTCTTTATAGTTAGAGTACCGTCGGCATATTGTCTAACATTACGTCCGTTTAACAATTCTGCTGTAGGCTTTAACTGTTTATCTTGCCATACATCTATCACAGTGTCAAAAAATTTGCTGTCAGGATCAACTTTCTTTACTTGCTCGATAGAATCTGTAACCAAGCAAACTGGAACTCCGAGGTAGAGTTTAACTCTACGTGCGGCTTCTCGAGCAATGGTTATGTAATCTACCTCTTCATTGTTAAAGGCATAGATTAGACAACCTCGACTCATTTAGTAATCCCTTCAACACTTCGTTGTTTACGAATATTTTGATACTCTGTGTAATACTCGTTGCTGGCGACAAAGTATTTGTTGAGAATTGTTTCGAGAAACGAATTTAAGTCTGCAATTTCTACCGGAACATCATTGTCATCGATAAGAATAGTACCAGTGTCGTTGCCTGTGTCAACTAGTGTCTTAACAAAATTAATTAATTCTTTGGTAACGGCAAAACATCCGCCATTGTGATAATAGATAATATCCGCCAAATACTTTTCTTTCAGGGCACGACGCTGATTATTTAGAGTAACAGAGTAATTGGCAAAATCAAGTGCTTTGGATAAGCGTTCATCCATAAAAAATCTCCTAGGCTATACAAAGTGTATTATATAGCACTAGGAGACGTTTGTCAAGAAAAATATTAAATTGCGGTTGTTGTAGTAATAGTTGGTGCGTTAACTGCAACGTTTGAGCCAGTTGCACGACGAATATCAATACGGCTTGTTAGTGTACCAGTAACGGCTTCGTCGAAGTTTGGATTCCCGCCCTTGTTATCATTAAATTGGATATTAAAGAACACGTTACCAGCGTTGTCTGTACGTGCATTAATGATATAAGTGTTTGAAGCATAGTTACCAGAACCTACACGACTGAAGATTTGCTGGTTGCTTGTTGTTAATTGGTAGAAACCAATTGCTTGGGCTGTACCTGAACTACCTGTTCTTGAAGTACTATTATGGTTCATAATGATAGTACCCATTGTGGTAAACATGTTAGACCAGTCTGTGTAAATCTGGTTAACACCTGTATCACTAGTACCACCTGTTAATGTAACACGGAAACGAATATCTCCGCCACTGTTAAAATAATAACGAGCATTGTCGTTAGAACCAAATGCTACAGTAATGTTGTGTGTTAGTAGACCGTTCCAACTTGCTGTACGCTGACTAGTGTTAGCATCTGTTGTATCTGTAAATTGGTTTCCAAGGTTACCACTACCTAACGCTAACTTGTTAGTTTCAATAGTAGTCATTTGGCTTTCAAGGTTAGCGGCAAATGCGTCTGTGATTTGATCTGCTGTAGTTACTAAAGGAAATGCGCCGGTGCCACCAGGTGCTTCGTTGTTACCTGTTTGGTGCTGACGTGCTTTAATCATATCAGTACGTAGGTTTAGTACTCTAGTTAAATCTACGTTACTACCAACAGCAACTTGAGAACTAACCAAACTTTGGCCGTATCCGCTGTTTCCCGAACCTGTTCCCATAATAACGGCTATACGACTTTGTAAGTTATTATATCTTAATGCTGTAATCAGATCACCGACTGCCATAATTCTTCCTTTTATCCTTGTGTACTATATATCTTTATAGAACTAGTACTTCTATTTTTTTGACGCCAACATCATTGCTGGATTCTAGTGCGATTCCAAAAACATCTGAGTGCTGGTGGAATCCGGCTGCAATAGCATATCCATTATCGGATGCTACTAGACGCTGGCCTTTGTGTACTGCGCCAATTACAAAACATGGAACACGACCTTTTAGGGCAACGTATGTGCCGCCTTCTAGTTCGCTGTTCATCATATATGCAGGTTGTGTAGAAACTACACCAATTGCGCGGTCACCAAATTTAACTGCGGTGACTTCTTTTTCACCACCAACTGCAACTACTGTGCCTGGCTCGTATTCTGCATCTGCTAGATACTTTTCTGCCAAGTCAGCGTAACGTGCTGTTGTTGCTGTACCGTTGAAAATCTGTGCTGTAATACTTCCTGAACCATCACGGCAAGCAATAGTGTTGGCTGTTGCCGCTGTGCTTGCTTGACGGAATACTGGATTGTTACTCAAGTCCACACCAACTTGAAGTGTGGCCGCTTGAGTTGCTGTACCTGTAAAGGTAGTAGCATAAACGTTTGCCCACTTCTTGCTATTGGTTCCTAAGAAGAAAGCATTGTCTGTTCCTGGACTCATGCTCAAAGATGTTGCATCAATAACTGCAATATCTTTAGGAATACTTGCTTGACGAGCACGGAAAACTAATTTAGGACCTGCTTGGTTTTCGTAAACAGGAGTCTGTTGATCGTCTGGATCAATGTAAACTGCTAGGTCTTGTCCTAGACCAACTGTTAAACCATCGTCTGATGAAAAGTTAACTAAAGTATTATTAGTACCTTCTGAAATTTCTTTTAGTTTAGCACCAGAAACAAAGTTTCCTAGACCGTCTACAATACCTTGAGCGGCTGCAGAAACACCCCAAAATCTATGAGCACTACTAGTAACTTGCTGACCTTCTGTTAAAGTACCAACTGTGTTAGGTAAAGTAATACCCTTCTTAATAAGACTGTATCCAGCAATAGCGTTTGTAACGTTGTCTAGAGTAAATTCAGCCTTAGAAATAATGTAAGTAACTTCTTCAATACCAGTACCACCGATAGTGGCAGCAATGATAGAATATAAGTTATTATCTGTTCCACGAACTTGACGAGAAACTAATTGTGTTGTACCAGCACCTGCTGTTTGCGGACCAACAACTAACCAATCGTTAGTTGTACGAATCTTTAACTGGTTAGTTTCAGAATCAAACCATTGGTCGCCTTCTGTTGCACCTAGGGGAGCGGTTGCACTATATTCAACGCCACCGGCAGTTTTAAACACTTTAACGCCGCCTGGCGCTTCACCTGTGTAAAACTTGATCTTTTTAGCGGTAACATCGTACCATAATTGTCCGCGGATAGCCCTAGCCGGCGGCGCACTGCTGGCAAAGTTTTCCAGCATGTGTAAGAAATTTTCGTTTTGCAACTCGCCGTAACCAGCGTAATTCTTACCAATAAGTTTAATGTCAAGCGTTTGATCTACTGTACCGTCTTCGATAGTAGTTATTGCTTGTCCATCAAATCTATTAATAACGTATGACATAAGTGTTCACCCCTAATTTACTTTATTTATCGTAGACGCTAGAATGCGCTCGCTCCATTAAAAATTACCGTCAAAAACCCAGTTTCCACTAGTCATTACAAAACGCTTGTTTTGACGGGTAACTGTAACTGTAGCCGCAGATGCTGGAATAGTTTGTCCTGTTACTATATCTGTCACTACGCTTACTGTAGAAATTCCATCCGGAGCCATTGCTGTACCCAGTATAAACTCACTGCCTTCATTTGGACTGTAAGTAAGATCTGCAACAGATACTGAAGTTTTTGTACAATGTAACTTTAAAATAGTACCATTAACTGCAACACCTTCCTGCTGTTGAGTAGTGCCGCCTGGCACATAAAACGGGGCAATTTCATCTAAAATTGCGGCAATTGCATCGTTGTCGTCTACGCCCGGAGCAACTTCTAATCCAGTAATATCCATGCTCATTGAAAGACCGCGTAGGAAAACTGCATCGTCAACGTAACGCTTGTTTGTAGCATCTTGTAACCCTACTGGATCAGCAACATCAATAATTCTTCTATCATTTAGTGTAACTGCGCCAGCAATAGGGTTTAAACCAATATTGCCAGTTGCTAGACTAATCGTACCGTCGGTGATATTAATACCGCTAGTACCCGATCCAGACATTTGTAATGCTGTTAAGTTACCAACACCTACTAAACTAGAAACTGTAACTGCTGGTCCTAGTAGATAACTGCCCGGACCGTTAGGTGCAATAATTTGATCTGCGCCAATAGAAAATGTTTTACCTGCGGCTAGTTTTAAGTTTTCTGATAAATCCCAACTTTGGGTTACTCTATTATAAGCAATAGTTTTATCAGATGTTCCCTTTAGGGTAATACCGCCTGCATCAGCAGTTAAGTCCGACGGTGTTCCTGTATTACCTAAAACAATATTTTTATCTTCAACGTTAACTACAGAAGTATTTAAAGTAGTTGTTTCTCCGCCAATGAATAGGTCTCCGGAAACTTTTAAATCTCCGCTAACATCTAATGTAGCAGTTGGGTTTTCGTTAAAAATACCAACACGCTGTCCTGTACCAGCCACTGTAATACCAGTAACCGGTGTTGATCCTGATTTTACTTTTAATCGAATGTCTTTGTTTTCAATCTGATTTTCAATAATGAAGTTATCAGAAGAAACATACTGTCTAACCTGGCTTGCCGAACCAATGTCTAAGCCTGTGTTGTTTTGAATGAACAGACGTTCAGTGAAGGTATTTTCTTCGTTGTTAAACACAAGTTCAGATGCTGTTTTGGCTGTTACGCCATCTTCAAGCAAAATACTTTCACTCTTAGTTACAGTTACGTCGAACTTGATACCTGTTAAGTCTGCGGCATTGAAGCCTATCTTAACTGGCTTGTTTACTGGACCATAGCCTGGAATTGGTAGTTTCGGAAAGAATGCTGTACTGCTGAACAGTCCTAACAATACATTCTTTACAAATAACTGACAAACGCTGTGACTTACACCGTCAACATCGATAACTGTTTCGACTTTAAATCCAGTCACGCCTTGAGCGGCTTTATAGATAGGACCAACTAGAATTAAGTCAGTGCCATCATACATCCACATTTGGTTTGTTTCATTGTTGATCCACAGATCGCCTGTGGTCAATGGATCAGGAACTCTTGGTCCTACTTGCGGAGCACCAGTGGCTCTAAAACTGTTTCCATCAAATACGTTTAATCTATTCGTCTCTGAGTTAAACCAAATTTGCCCTTTAATAGCATTTTCTGGTGCAGTTGTCGAAGAGAAATTTTCTAATAACTTTATAAAGTTCTCATTGATTGCTTCACCAAAGCCTGTGCTATTTCTGCCAATTAATGTAAGAGCAGTTGATGTGTTATCTAAAGTACCGTCTGGGATTTTAGTTATTTCGTTTCCGTCAGTTTTATTAATAGTATATGTCATAACTTTTTACGCTCCGGTATAGATAATAAAGTTCAACGCCATGAATGGGTTCATAATGTTAACTGATGATTGTGTAAATGTTCCTGGAGGATCAGTTAAAATACCACCGGAGTTACCAAGATATTGTCCAAGTCCTGCTGCCTCTGGAGGATTACCTGTACCAGAAACTGCATCTGTATCGCTTGGGGAACCTGGAGCATTTCTATATGCAAAGTATGGGTTACCTGCATTACCACGCAAGTCGTGTTCGTGATCTGGTAGGTTGGATTTTTGTAGTGTAACTGCTTCAGCACCGCCACCTGCTCGTGCTTGATATGGATCAGCACCGTTAATATCTGCACGTGGGTCTGTGACACGATTAGCACTTGCGCCAATAGTTTCAATTTCAACTGTAGGATCCCATCCTGGGCCGCTACCTGGACCTTGTGGCACACGAACTCCGTTGTTCATATTATCCACACCTAGTGGGAAACGTCCACGCAAGTCTGGTAATCTAAATGTACCAAGACCTAATAATGTCTCTGGGTCACCATAGGTATATTTGATAATGTCGAACAGCGTAGAATATTCAGAAATTTGTACTTCTGCACCGTCACAAAGTAACCAGCCTGCTGGTGCATTTGGACCGCCAAATGGTATAATAGATCCTGCTGGGATGCCAGGGATTGAAGACCACAAATCTGATTTTTTAATCTTCTTAAGACCTTGGGCGCCACGGCTAACAACAAATTCATCGTTTACTTCAATGCTTGTAATTTCTGGCTTGTCTGCGATAAACGTGTCGCTTAGACGTGTAAAGAAACGTTTTCTATTTCCTAAAGGTTCTAAACTTTGTACTGAACCAGCCGTTGTTTGTGCGCCCGTAGTTGTACTGGCAAAACTAACAGAACTAACTGTTGCATCAGTAACAACAAAAGTACCTCTGTAACCAATTGGAACAATGTTAGACACTGTAATTGTTGACCCAACAGGATACGGAGCAACTGTTTGTGGCTCAAATGTTAGTGTTGCTGTAGTTCCAGTACCACTAGCCGATAGGGTTGATAGTGTAGGGATTCCTCTTTGACCGTCAAATTCTACTTGGCTACTAACTACGTCCCCAGTTAACTCAAACACTGTTGAACTGGCAAGTTTACTTGCAGATCCAGATACGTTACCAGTAACACTACCAATCAACGGACCGTAAAAACTTCCGTCTACTCGGCTTGCAATAATTCTATTAATACGCTTTTCAGTTGAACCAATGTCCGCGCCAAGATCAAAGTTAGGTAATAATGCGCCACCTACAACAATATCTTGATCTTCTGCAACTACTAGGTCACCGCCAACATGTACTGTTCCGCTAATACCGGCGCCGCCAGTTATAACTACTGCGCCCGTTGCAGGGCTAATAGAATCTGTAGCATTAGTAAACTTTGATACACCGTTAACTGCTAGTGTACCGTTAATGTCTACTGTTTCTTGTGGAGCAAAATTGTTAGGGCCTAGACCAATACGTTCGTTACTGTCAACACGCACCATAGTGCGAATTGTTCCGTTGTTGTTAACACGGATATCAGTGCTAGAACCAGTTGTCTTATTAAGCAGGACACCGATAGTACCTTCAAGGTTTAAACTAAGTTGTCTGTCTGAACCAACGGAAAGACCTGCACTGTTTCTAATGTCAATACCAAAGTTTGTACTACTTGTAACGTCACTGCGTAAGAAATTTGAAGCAGGTACTGAAGTAGAACCAACTAAAAGTGCAGAAGCATTTTCTGCAACTCCATAATAATTTTCATACAGGTTATTAAGATTTACACCTGCTTTAATTTCCGGAAAGCCTGTGATAACACTCTTAGGAATAAAATCAACTTTAGAGATAATCATCACACGCTCGCCGCCAACGAACTGACTAACTACTGTTTGGCTGTTGTTCGATGTATCAACAATAATTTCAGGTTCAGCACCTGTCTTAGCACCGCTTGAAACGTTAGGACCAACTAGAATCCAACTAGATCCTGTGAACAAATATAACTGTTGAGTATCAGTGTTTACCCATAAATCGCCAGCAATACTGCTTTCTGACTCAGGAGCATTAGATCCTTTCTTCAATCCGCCGGCAGCACCCCAACCTGTACCATCATAGACTTTAAGTTGGTTAACGCCTTCTGTGGTATCGTACCACAACTGACCTTGAATAGGTGTGCTTGGCTCATTAGGGCTGGCAAAATTTTCTAATAAGTGTAGTAAGTCTTCGCCGATAATCTGACCATAACCTGTGGTGTTTCTACCTGGAAAACGCAATGAGGTTGTATCATCGATTGTGTTGTCTTCAACAGTGATCGATCCGTTTAATTGATTAGTTCTAAAAATTCTATATGACATGTTTAAGCCTCATTGAAACCTGTTAGACTCTGTACGCGAACTGTATAATCAATTTGAATAAGTCTGTTCAAAGACTTTTGTACAGGGTGAAAAATAACATGAGTTAACAGTCTGCCTGTGCCGTTAGGATTGTAACTACGTAGTCCTAGTTCATCAAAAACATAAGGACTTTCAGTGTATGTTGCATTATCAAATGCTTCTTGGTCTGCTGGCTCACCGTAGTCTAACAAACAAGTAACAACAATGTCTGTATAGTTTGTACCTGTTAAGTGGCGTGTTTCGATCTTATTACGCACTGGGTCAATGTTGTTTGCCGAACGATCATCAACAACTTTAGCATAAGTTTCGTTGTATAAACTACTGTTAATACCAATAGTGTTAGGAGTCAAATAGGTAATAATTCCTGTTGGATCAACTGTAGTTCCGCCGTTGCCAAAGACCATCTCGTAGATAAATCCCTTGCCTTCGTTGCCGAGACTTTCTGCAAGACTAATACTCATATTTTCGTAATGAATAGCATTACGTTTATCGATGGCGATTTCTCCAGTTTCAGGATACCAAATCTTAATGTGTCCTTCTACGTGGAAACCTACGTTTTCATTGGGTGATTTTGTCATAATTTCTACCTATTTTTTATATTTATTCCGATAAATCTACGCCCTTAGCGCGGATGAATTTAGCAGGATCGCTTGTAGCATCGGATAATCCAATACCATTTTGTGTCCAAGTTCTACCAATACGTTTCTGTACAACAATCTTTACACCAGGAGGAGGTGCGTCAGTTAAACGTACATAAGCGCCAACGTTTTTGTTAACAGCAAATTCTGCTTCTAACATCTTATCTCCGCTTGGGCTATCTTGTCCTAGTGTTTCGTCATAAACTTGTACAGGACTCTTACGTAGTCTGCGGCCACCTACAAACACTTCAATGTCCATGCTTTCCCAATATTCATAAGGAATGCTTGTATAGTCAATGACTGTGCCTGTGCCTGTGCCGACTGCTGTTGCTTGGAATGATGCGCCTGGTAAGTTAGCACCGCTGCCAATTAAACCAAAGTTCGTATCTCCTACAGTACTAATAGTATACCAACGTCCTGGTAGTATATCAGTAACTGGTATAATTCTAGTGTCTTTATACCAGCCAGTTTCTGTTGCAGGATTTGGTCTAGGTGCAAACGGTAACAATATCTGAACATATTTAATAGCCGCAGGCACTACAACGCTTGTTGCTGGAATGCTAAATGGAACAGTTTTTGGTGGGTTATAAATTACCAAATCATATGCTCCAACACTCTTTGCTGGGGTAATAAATGTCAATTTAGTTTCGTTAATATATGTTGTAGAACATTCTGTGTCACCGACATAAACTTTAACGTTGTCTCTAAATCCTGTTCCTATAACAGTAGTAACTTGTCCGCCTAGAGGGAAAGCAGTTTGGTTATTAAAGTTGTAGGTAAACTTCTCAACAGTTACGCCTGTGCTATTTGGATAGAACTGGCTGGCTGTTGTGTATCCGTCTGAAACAACTTCTGCTGTTTGTACTTCGTCCTTGTAAGGAACAGTGTTGATATTGCCTTGATCTCTTACACGAGTACCAACAGTGTACTGGCTCTTAATGCCTGTACCTAATGTACCGCGGCGTAATTGACTTAAAATATTTCCAGTCTTCTTTAAGTACTCGATACGTTCTTTGTCAATATAAATTACACCTGGCTCATTCTTTAATGCATTAGGTGTTGTTAACCCACTAGCGTCGACTACAGTAATCTTAGCATCAAAACTGTTTAACGGTTCTGCTAGTGTTGTGCTAGTTGAATCATCAATGCGCTTGTAGACTACTCTGTTTGTCATGTCCTTGAAGATACGGTATCCAAATGCACTACGAGTAGTGTTACTGCTGAATACTATAACTTCAATCTCGTTAGTTGATAGTAGAGGTCTTACAATTCTAATATACTTTAGATTGTTTTCAAGAACATAATCAACGTCAGGAACTAACAATTCGCCGTCAACTGCTATCCAAACATACTGCGGAGCAATAGACTGTTTATCTAATGCAATTCTTCCTGAAGAAAGTTGAGTGTATTTTTTATAATCAACAAGACCTTCAGATACAGACGAATCAAAAGTTATTTGATCGTTGAATCTTCTAATATCTAAAATGTCATGGTTATTAAATGTTGTTACATCTATAACTGTAAATGCAGAGTATGTATCTAAGAATGTTATACTATCGTTCTCGATAATATAATTTGCATTTTTAAAGATAGATAATGTTACTTTATCACCAACATTTGCGGCATTACGTTTTAGTTTCAATTCGTTGTTACTAGATACCCAGTTCCAATCTTTGGCTCGTTGAATTTCAACGCCGTTAACATACACACGGATATCGTCTGGATCCACTGAGTTGTAAGGATAATCGGCTACACTAATTGAATAAGTTCTAGATGTTCCTGCAACATCAAAATAATAATTGTCAATAGACTTTAATAACTTTCCATCTACTACAACAACTACGTTGCTTTCTAGCGGACTTAGTGTAGCAGGAGGATATTGTAACGGATATGTGTTTGTCACACCATCATGTACAATAGTTTCTCTTTGTACTTTACTGATAGTATTAAAGAATCCTTTGATGATTGTAAAGTTAATTATAGAACCTTGAACTGGCGGACTTGGGAATCTTAAAACAATATTACCAGCATTATCAAATGTTTCGTCTGCAATAAATGTTGTCACAGATTCTGGTACACCGTCAATGGTTACAAAGGCGGTATAATCTTCGTCCCAACGTGCGGCTGTAACATAGTCAGATGTAGTTCCGTCAGCAACAAAGAAATCTAAGTCTAAGATTCCTGAGCCGTTTTGACTTAAACTTATAACAGAAATCTCATCGTCAACTGCGGGTGTAATCAACAATCTAACTTGTTGTTCTTGATAATCAATCTCATACTCCTCGCCAAGTCTAGCAATTCTGTCATTGATTTTAACAACAACAGATTCGGCAGTACCTGGACGTTGGCCTATAGCAAATGCTATATCGTTGGTTGCTGTAACTTTATAGAAACGATTTAAAATGCTCGGTGCACCATCGCTGACTTTATCGTAGACTTGGATGTCAACGCTATCTACAATTTGACCGGGAACAACTTCTTCTGGAGCATGGCTAGATGTAGTTGAAACAAACGCATCACCGTCAACGTTAATTGCTTCTGGGTTAACACCCCTTGCACTAGCATAGGCTAAATCGCCACCGTCTAAATCAACGTCAAATGTTTGATCGTCTGGTCTAAAACTACCGTCGCTGGTACTTTCACGCAAGATAATCTTGTCACCATTGCTCAACGGAACATCATTAGGTAGAACAAATACTTGTGTACTTGCATCACCATAAAAACTGTTCATAATAGCATTAGAGTTAGTAATAGGATCTAATTGATCCAATGCTGTTTGTGCATCATTAACAACTGCTTGTTGATCTGCAACTTCGCCTTGTTTGTTATTAACTGCTGTGGCGGCAATGTTGTACTGTGACGTAGCCGCTGTTAACGCACTATTTGCGGCTAACACGACGTTGGCTTGCTGAACAACCAATGCTTCAATTTGCATAGCCAAGATCATATTGTTATCTAACAATGCTTGGTTATATTGACCAGTTAAGTCGTCAAGAATACTTTGCTGTAATACAACATTATCTGCGGCATCTTCTTTTGCGGCATTCTTTTCTGCACGAACTTGAACTAAAATTTCTAATTCTTCTTCTAATGCTGTAAGAGCATTTTGATCTTGTGTTAGAATATCTTGTGCGGCAGTAACTTGATCGTAGTTAGGATCATCAATCTTAACAGTGTTCTTATAGACGTTGATTTCTACTCCGTCTGCTGGAACATAACCAATATCAAGACTTCTGTTTGTGCCGTTACTAATGAACAACTTGTCTCTGAATTCAGTGTCAAATGTATCCCATCCACCAACGAACCATGGTAGGGCGTCCCAACCAGAACCGATTTCAAAACTTAGACCGGTTACTTCTACACCGCCGTAGTCAACACCTTGCATTAATTGTCCAAGGTCCTTGCCTAGTTGTCCGCTAGTTGGAGCATAATAGAATTGAATTCTATCTGCGGCTGATAACAGATCAATGTTCTTTTTATAAGATATAGAAATAGTACTTTGATTTGCTGGAGCATTTACAAACGTGACTCTTGCAAAATATCTTGCATAAGAACTTGATGTGTCTTGAATATTAGTAATTGTGAAATCACTGTCAAGAATATCAATACCGTTAACTGAAATTACATAAGTGTTAGGACGGATATCTGCAGGCCACTTTAAATCGTAGCGTGTTCTAGAACCTGTTCCAGTGAACTGCTGAACAACAGTTAAAGAAGAAATTTGATACTTTGGAGAAATTCTATCAAACTTAACTCCAACTTTATTAGAACGTACTAAACCTCTTTCTAATTCGATACTAGTTTGAGCCGATACTCCGTCAGTGTCTAAGCCACCGTCCAGTATAACTGTAGGTGTTGTTAGGTACCCTTCACCAGGATCTGTAACAATAATCTTAATAAGTTTTCCTTGACTTACATAAGCAGTGGCTTGTGCAGGTACAGAACTTATGCCAGTAATAATAACTTGAGGTGCAGTCTTGTATCCTGAACCGCCGTCTCGAACGTTAATAGACTTAACTGAGTGTCCTACATTATAATACCAAGAACTATATGGCTCTTGAAGAATAATATTGTTATCAACAACTACTACACCGTCTTTGACTTGTGTAGAGATAGGAGAAATTAAACCAGTATCGGAATTATAAACTGCCGGCAAGTCGAAGTCAGCAACTAGTGTTCTTGATTGTTCAACTTTTTCATATGCGCTGACAAATTCTCTAATCTTACTACGATAAGGTTTAACTTCTCTAATGTAGTCTTCGTAACTTTCTAAGTTATCGTTTTGATAGGTAATCTTTTGTTTGAGTTCGCCAAGGTTATGTTTACTCTTGACAAAACTTGTCTTAAATGCCCAGTCAACAAACACTTGTTCTGCGAACACATAACGTAGACTTGCAAAGAATAGTTGGTTGTATTCGTTAGTTAACTGGTCAACAAAAATGTTGTTCTTAATTACATCAACAATAATGCGTAATTCTTCTTTGGGTTCATCATCAAACACATCTACGTCAAAGAACGGACCGTCGTAGCCAACGTTACTGTTCTTAAACTGATAAATGTTTTGATTAAGTTGCAAGGTACCGTTCTGGCGGCCGATGACTTTAAAACTACTGTTAATGTCTAGTAGGTTAGTACTGTCAGTGTTTTTCTCTAACAACATCCAACCAGAAGATCCAACGTTTTTAATTTTTACAATATCGCCGATATCTAAAGTTAATCCAGCAAGTTGATAAGAAAAATCAATAGACGCATCCACTTTAGTGAACGAACTGTAACCAGTAGCATACCAGTCAACTAGTGTCCAGTACTTGCTAACGTCATAAGTCTGTACAAGGTCTTTGATCCAAACTTTGTTAGTTGTGTCCCAAATATATAGTGCCCACTTACCGCCAGAATTTTCATCTGTTCTTACTAGAGCAGTAAAAGGTCTAACTGTCAGTGTAGTACTTGGTTGATATCCTTCGCCAGGATTATCAACATTCACTTTAATAATTTCACCCTTAGTGTTAATTACTGTACTAATCTTAGCGCCAGTGCCAATACCTGATACTTGAACATAAGGTCCTTTACGTGGCTTTCCTAGACTTTCGTCGTAACTCAAGTCAACATAATTTCTACCAGAGTCAATGATGTTAACACGGATAATTCTTCCGTTTTCAATTACTGGTTCTAATTGTGCAGTACGGCTTGGCGCAACGTTAATAAATCTTAATTCAGAATATAAATCTCTAACTGCATCATATTTTAGAGAATATACACTTGGCTCTTGATCTTTTTCGTATAGTTTAGAGATGTCAATGTCGTCAACAATATTGTTCTTAATTAGAACAGAGTTAACACGTTCAACAAATTGTTTTAGTGCTTCAAGTCTGTTAACAAACATGCTTTGGCGTGGCTTGCTTAGTATGCCGTACTTTAACTTCAATGGAAGTTTTGGATCTGGTACAGGGTTTCCTAAATCGTCAACGCCGATTAAACTTTCAAGCCATTTCTTTTCAATGTACTTGTTAAGTTGTTTTGTTTCATCACCTTCAGACAGTAACTGATAATGGCTGTGAATATTCAACTCAGTATTATCAACAGTCCAGTAACGGAAGTTAATTGCAACTCGTCTGTCTGCAATTAGGTCTTTACAGTTGACTAAACTAAATTGTGTTGGGCTATGCAATACTGCATATCTAATGCCTTTACTCTTAGGATCTGCAATAAGCAATGAAACATCGTTGGCTGAGTAACTTCTGCCGTCAATGTCGGGCACTGTAACTTTATTCTTTACCCAGAAATAGTAAGTTGTAGATACACTTTGAGAAATTGTATCGTAAGTTTGTGTAATAGAGTATGCAAGGTCTCCGTACTTACTCTGTCCACTGATACCAAGTGCTAGTCCTTCTTCTGTGTCGGCAAGGCTATCCCAAACACTTGGCTTATAACGTGAACTTACCCATTCGTAGACTGCAACTTCTTGGTCATTGAACCTATTATTCCAACTGTTAGATTTGAATACTACAGAACCTTGATATGTGTTAATAAACTTAGCACTCGACAAGTCCCACCATAGTCTACCTACTTGGGCTCCGTTCCATCCTGTTAACTGATCAACGTTAACACTTTCTGTACCAACAATATATGTTGCAGGATCATAGTAAGTTTTGTAACTTAATTCTTGTTCTGCAATACCTAAAATTTTTCCTTGTAAAGGATCAACAAAATCTAGATATTGGATAACACTACTTTTATCTGTGTCGTACAAGAAAATAGATTTAATTTTCTTTGCATCAACAGACAAATCGGGTACTTGATGTTTACTCCAACTCTTAGTTGGGCTTGTAAATTCATAAACACCGCCACGCTCTCTGCCTGGATCGCCGATGTAAATTGATTTTACAAAAGATAGTGATTGACCGTATTTTAAACCAAATGCTCCGTCTACTTCTAGAGTTTCAGCAAACACATACTTTGTATCGTATTTGTCAAATAAGAACACTGCACCAGCGGCTGGCTCTGCATCAGTGAATCGTGTGCTTGTTAAATCAAACACTGTTGTGTTACTGTCAAATGTAGTTGCCTTGTCGTGTACTACACCTGAAGCATACACTGACAACTGGTCCCCTGCAAGATTAAATTCTACTTGTGCGCCAAATTTTCCTGCAGAATTATTATTCGGTGTTGTTATTAGATATTGAGGAACAAAATTAGTTCCAACCAAATTAAAGATTATTACGCCACCTTGTTCTGAATTTAATCCAGAGTATCCAGGTGCACCTACTGCTAATGTTGTGCCGTCTTGTGTTAGTGCAATGCTTTCGGCAAAGTTAGATCCTGTAGAAATAACAATGTCTGTGTTAGGAACTAGATCACCAAATGTAACAATATCTATTAAATCTAAACTATTAGATTCTACTGAGAATACTTTAACAGATTCATCAGTAAATGACACTGCAACAGATTTTGCACTTGTAGAAACATCTGCAATTTCTATTTGTGTAGAAGTTTCAACAATACTGTCTAACAACTCGCCTGTTAGACTGAATAAGAATATTGCTGGTGATGTAACGCCAACTGTTCCCTTTGAAACTACTACTAACGAACTATCTGTAAAGTAAACTTTTGATCCAAATAGTTCGTTGGCTCGGCGTGTTGCGGCTGTAAGATTAGTTGTAAACTGGAAAATATTTCCAGCGTTTAGGACAAAAAGTGATACATGACCTTGGTCAGTGTCTGACTTAGGAGATGCTACTGCTAGTATATTTCCATCTTTAGATAGTGCTACAGCCGAAGCAAATGAGCCGTTGGTTGTAGTAAGTCCTGCTGAACCTGCGTTGATAGATTCTGCAAATGCCCAGTTAAATGTAGGAGCAGGTCTTGTAAAATACAATACTTGATTGTCGGAGTTCAAATTAGCACTTACTGCCATTACTCGTTCATTTTTACTAACTGATAGTGCTTGACCAAAGTTGTTACTTTCGTCTAGAAGTTTTCTTAGAGAATAGTTATTGTTATATTGCCACACTGACCAGTTATTATCTGCACCGTCAATCCATACTAGATCTCCGTTGTTTTTAATAGGTAGATTTACTTCATCTAATCTATCAATAGAAGCAGTTAGTGTCTGTCCGTTGAACAGTCTTTCCTTAATTCTTAGAGAACTAAACTTATAAACTATAAAAGTATTACCAACTGTTGCTAATAATATATCATCTTCAGTTAGATCGCCTGCGGCAAATTCAATGTAGTTGTATCCTACATTAGTAATCTGATATACACCGTCAACGACTGTTGTCGAGTTAATACCGATGTATTCACCAATTTGTAAATCTGGATCTCTGTTAGATGCAAATGTTAATCGAATAGTTTCTTCGTCTGGTAAAGTAGCACTGGCTAACTTTTGTGCTAGTGCTGTAAATCTATAGATACCCCAAGAGTTTTTATCGTTACCAATCCAAATTCTAGTACCTTCTGTCAATAGTGCAAAATCTAAAGAAGAGATATCATCTTTAGTATTGAAGACATAATCAACATCGTCTCTTCTCACATAACCTGAAGTTTCGACAAAATAGTCGCCGTTAGAATTTACAGGGAAAGGTGCGTGATTATAATTCTCGCTAGGCACATATACTTCGTGTGGAAGTATTCTGTAAACAAAATCATTTAAATCTGGATCAATGCTAGAAACTAATTCAAATGGTTGAGGGTTGATCAACATCTTAGTTTCGTTGATCTTATATTCAACTTCTTCAAAAGCAGATGTTGCACCGTATGTTCCTAGACGGATGGCCCATTCTTCATAGAATTCTAAACTGTCTTTGTCAGCAGAACTTAATGGATCAAATAGTTTTGTTAATACATTTTGTGTGCCCTTGTCACGGATCATACCTTGATAGAACTTGTATTGTGCAATATCGTCATTGATGATGTTTTCTAGATAATCTCTGCGCTGATAACCGATTAGGTGTTTAGCAATAGTCTGCTGGTCAACGTCAAAACTATCTGTGTCTAGATCGTAGAAATCAAAGAATTGGTTTGACTTGTAGTCCCAGTTAGGTACTAACTTACTTTCTGGCTTGTTTGGAAGTCTATTCCATTGAGAGTCATCAAACTCTTCTGTACCTGTTACATTGCTCTTGGCAGAATAATAGAATTCTTTGTACTTGACTGTATCACTTAGTGAATAATCTTTCCATTGTTTCCATTCTGTTACATCTGCACGGTCATAGATGAAACCTGGAATGTTGAAGTCACCTTGCCAGTTACTTGTTCTATAACCTACTGCTTTGATACGTTCTTGACGATATCCCTGAACTTGGTCATAGATGATATCGTTGAATACTGTAACGTTATCTAAAATAATAACGTGTTCTTTTTGTACTAAGTTTAGTGTAGCATGATAAACACCGTCGGCACTGTCTCTTGGACGTAGCACAAACAGGTTACCTTTACGGATAGTGTTTACAAATAGCGGATCAAATAAATTTCCGTCTTGTTTATAGATGCTGTATTCGTAGAAACTATCATAGATATTGTCTACTACAGAAGACGGTTTAGTAAATCTAACTTCGTCTGCACCTGGGCTTAAACTGATTACAGAACCAGCACTCCAGTTTTGTGTAGTCCAGAAGGCAAATTCTTTAATTGCAGTACTCCAGTCTGTTACTGTTGCTAAAGTAGTATTGAAGTACTCAAAGTCAAAACCTTGAGTAACTAACCACTTTCCGTAACCTGCTAGGAAGTCACTAACTTCTTGAACTGTTTTTAATTCTGAACCGTAGTGTAATGATGATTCCTCAGTTGAAAATGCACTGCGAGAAATAATTTGTCGACCGCCAGTAATTGGTAGTTTAGGTAGTTTTGTAAAATACTTTAATTCAAACGCTTGGCCGCTAGTATGGCTAGTTGTTACTCTGTAATAGTTGTTATCATAGCGTACAACTTGAGTTTTGTTATAAAACTTTTCTCTATCCCAATCGACGAACGGCTCACTGATACCGCCAATAGTAATTACAGGATCACTGGCTGTCTCTAATGCCTTGTAATACTTAAATTCTGGTGTGACTAAATTGTAACCTCTAACTACAAATCCTTGTGTTTGTTTTTCAATAATAACACCACTGTAGTCTATACTCAACACAGGTGTACTTGTATTAAGAATAATCTTGTAGTTTTCAAAAGGAACAAATATGTTCTTTTGATTTAAAGGACTACGGCTGTCTAATACTAGTTTAAATTTTTCCTTGGTAATAAATCCGCCAACTTTTGTTGAAAGATTTACTTGAAGTCTTGAAAGATTTTGCTTGTAAATGTCAAAACTATCTTGGCTACGTGAAATAGCATAGTTTTGAATATAGTTTACTAGACCGCTAGTATATACTCTAGAAGTATCTTCTAATGTATTAGGAAATTCTATATTTTTATGAGTGAAGCGAGTTAATCCGTTTGTAGTCTTGTAGACAATTTGACCTGTAAAGTCGCGGATCTGTCTTGCTCGGTCATAGATTGTAGCAAACGCTTTTGCCGGTCTTAGTAGTGTAATACCTGTGATTAAACTGAACGGATACTCACTGCTACGTCTCCAAGCATTTTCAATAGGTGCTCTGTCACCAAAACTAAATTCTGCTTCGGCAAGATAGAAAACATAATCTCTAACTGAGTTAGACTCCAACGGTGAAAGTAAATTGCCGCCGTCGTCAACTGGTAATTGTTGAAGAATAGTAGGTCTTGCAAACTTAGGTTTAATTTCTACAAGTTTACCTGGCTCTCTAATAGCACCTTGAGCAATGTCGTTCCAAAGCACTAAGTTATCTCTAGTGTAAGGAGCAGGTCCGTAGACAGTTTCCCACCATGTTGGTTGTTCACTAAATCCTAACATTTCCCATGGATGACTGTGAGGTCTGTCAGTGTCATACATGTATGTGTAGATGCCTCTCCAGTGACCTGGAATGCCAGTGCCATCGGGAGCAGAGAAATTTTTGTAGTTATAGGTAAAACTATTGTCTGCATCAAAGAATGTATGCTTGGTATAGTCTTCAGAAATAAAACGACTCCACTTTAAAAAGTCTTGTCTAATAGTATTATCTAAAGTAGTTTTACTTAAACCTGTGTCTCTAAAATAACCGCTGACAAAATCAGTAAGATCGAACAACTCAGTGTTGTATTTCATCTTAATGTTGTTATAGATTCTTCTTTCTAATTCTAAAATTAAGTCGTCGCGGTAATCACCAAATGATGCAATAACACTACCGTCGTGTCCTTGAATAACATTAATTGGATCAACTAGAGTATCGTCAAGATAAATTTTTGGTTCAAATACTGGATACAATCCTAACTTGCTTGGAGTTGGTGGGACATAACAGCCGTTGGTATTTTCATACTGGACTATCTTTAACTCGTCGCCGGTTACTATAGGTTTTAAAATTCTAACAAAGTTAACATTAAAAAATTCATAGTCGCGGCCGTGAACTAGTTGTTCTTCATTTAGATAAACCAATACGGCTTTATCACTAAGTGTGTTTAGATCAAAATCAAATGTTAACGGATACTCTGTAATAGAGTCATCGATTACTTCTTGGTCGAAAATAAAACTTCCGCCAAATGGTACCATATCTGTAAAGAAGAATGGCATTGTATTTGTCTTGTCTTTGACTAGTTCTTTTAGGATCAAATCTAAATGAATTCTAGTTATGCCGTCAAATCCGTAACTTGTTGCTACACGAATAAAGTTTCGTTTAAACTTACTGTATTCGTCCTTGGCGTATCGTAACGCTTTAACAACATTGTGTTCTTTATCGGTGAGATGATAAATCACAGGAGTTAAAGGACCACTGTGTTGAACAATCTTTTTACCGTAAGCAGATAATCCTGCAAGGTCTCGTAAATTACCAGTGCCGGGCACTGAGCCAACGAAATCTTCTCTGTCATTGGCTATGGTCTTTAAATGATTGATCACTTCGCCTAGTGTGCAATCTTCCAATGCTAAATTGTTTGGATTGCTTTCTAAGTTAGAAGGAATTTCATAATAACCGTTGTCGTTCTTTTTAGCGTTACTTGATGTCTTAAGGAAAATACTATCAGTTTCTGTTAAGTCTTTTGTTAACTGAACATAAGCAACATCATTCTTTGTAACAATGTCATAGTCAGTTAAACTAGAAAGAATTTTTCCGTTAACAAAAACTTTAACTTCAAGGTCGTCTAATAATGCACTGCGAGTATAAACATCAACAGGGAAGAAGTTAGTTCTATCGCTGCCGTCAAATTGACGAACTACATATTGCTTACTAGGTGCTACTGCTTTTTCCCATCCATTAACAAATGTGTAGTTAGTTAGACTAGAAGATTTTTTCAAGTAACCTTTGTCTAATGTTATTGTAACGATATCGGCTAACTTTTTATAAATGAAAGAATCTTTTTGTAAATTAAAATCAAAAACAATGTCGCCGATGTTACCAATGTTTTTGTAACTGATGCCGAATCCTAATTCAGTGTCAATGTTTGTACCCGACTTATAACCAAAAATTCTTGTACCAGCAAAAGTTGTTCCTTGGTATGTTGCTTCGTCACCGTAACTTACACCGTTCTCGTTAAAGACATCAAACAACGGCGCTTGATTAACAGTATCTTTAGACTGTGCTTCAAGCCACACTGTACCATTGTAATAGTACATTTTACCTTTGTTAGCAACACCATCTAAAGAAAGAACTGTTTCTCCTTCAACTGGATTAGTGTCACTTTCTTGGATCAAAGTTATACGCTTAGTGCCTAAGTGTGTTACAAAAGCAACTCTAAAAATTCTACCGTTAACTTGTACATCTGGGTCTGCGGTGAACAATACTCGCATACCTTCTAAAAGATCTACACCGTCTACGTTGTAACCTATGCTTCCTTCAATTGTGCTGAATACATCTCTTGTAAAGGAATCAACTAAATTAACGTTTTGTTTAAATTGTGTTCCAAACTTCCAAAGTTTTAAATCTGATTCAAATTCGATAATTGGTCGTGTGGCACGTTGACTCTGGTCTAATACTGTAGGAATGCCATTAACTTGAGAAGCAACGTCAATGACATCTTTATGGAACCAACGGTTAAATCTAGTCCAAGGATTTAAATCTTTACTTGAACGATTAATTGTAATATATTCCTTGTTTAAAGGAATGTTAGCAGAAACATCAAACCCTTGGCTATCAAATTGTTCGTTGTCAAATTCTACTACAGCAGAAGTAGAATATGATGATGGAGTTGCTAGATCACTTTCTTTAACTAGTTTGATTGCGCTGCCAACACCTTCAATATACCAATTTCCTGTAGCATATTTGTTAGGTGTGACTCTGCCTTGGAAGAAAACTTTCATACCATTAGACAATTGAATGTCGTTGGCTGTTGTGTAATCTTTCTTTCCAATAATTTCTTTTTCTACGTCAATGCTAGATGCATCTGTAATGTCGTAGACTTTAAAGATGCCGCCGGTATTAACATCTGATTGGCTTACATAATAAATGATATTAGGAGCATCAATAGGAACTGTAAATTCAATTACACCTTTTTCAACGTATTGATTTCCCGTGCTTACACCAGTAGTATAGAAGTAACTGTCGCCTGTTTCTCTTACAGTTTTAAATGCAATACCGTAGTTAGGGCAGTCGACTTCAAAACGATATGTTTGGCCGCGATAAAGTTTTAAGTTAGGATTACGTGTAAGTCCGTCCGGTGTAAACAAATAGGCTCTGTTGTCAACATCGTCGACAATGCTTACAGTATAGGTACTTGTAATAGTATCTGCTTGTCCAGCAACTGGTATGCTAACTGGGCCACCTGGCAACCAGTAGTAGTCGCGATAGTTTACAAACTTGTCCCAATCAAAGTGCGGATTCCAAGCATAAAATTCTTGGCTATTGATCTTGTTATGATCTGTATCGTCAACGTTAAAGAACGCTAATTGGTTAACAAAGTCAGGATAATCTTTAAAGAAGGTTACGTTGTCTAAATCGTCTTTAATAATTACTGCTGGTTCAAATTGATAGTCTTCACGTTGCTTAGTTGCGCCTTCAAGGTACTTGTCGGAAGCACGATAAGGTTCAAATGTTTTTCTACCAATGAAGGCGCTGACCTTCTCAACATCTCCTTCGGAGATCATTTGATCTATCGTTGCATTTAAGAACTTTTGATTAGCACTGGTTCTAAAATACTTAGGTAGGAAACCAATAGATGTTTTGTCTGAGGTGTCTGATATTGGCAGACTTGGGTCGAATTGATCGTTATTAAATGCCATAATTATGCGCTTTGAATACCATTATTATTGTTCAATGATGTTGACACTGAACCACTAGCACGAATTCTTGTTGCTGTAATTTCGCTGATGATTTCAACGTCATTAACTGTTGCACTACTGATAAAAATTTCATCAGCATTAGACTTGATTTCGTACAAACTACCAAAACTTAAATTTTGATCCTTAGGAACAATTACAATGTTGCTGATATTAGGAGCAACTTTGTTCATGATATAAGTTGTTAATTCTGTAAAGAAGAATGTATCACCGAACTCCCAATTTTCAATTGCAAAAAATTCGTTGATTGCATTAATTACAGATAACTTAATGTCGCTATCACTGACTGCAACACTGCCACTCTTAACTACTTTAAAAGTTGCTTGTAAAGATAGAGGCGCTGTTGAGCCAAATACTTCTTTGTATTTTACAGGATGGTAGATTACTTCATCACTGACTGCTTTAATTTTTTGTAGTTTAGATCCAAAGTTAACAAACAATGCATCACTGCTAGGTGGAAGCGGCTTACTGTCAACTTCTTTTCTAATCCAACGACGATAATCTGTATCGTAAGACTTAGTCAACACATAAACATCCATGATGTTTGTTGCACTTGGGTCTAATCTTGCACTACTGTCTGCTGAATGAACATACTGGAACTTTAGATCTCCGCGACCAAAGAAACCTCTATATTCGTTAGTAACTTGGAATTGTGGTAGACCGTTTCTAACAAATTTCTTAACTAGTTTTTCATCTAACAAATAAACTAACTGACCATCAGCAATGCCTGTTTGCAAACTTGTATCGATGTCAGTTTGAGTATCGTATGTTAAAATTAAATCGTCGTTGTTTGAAATATAATAGTAATCAGTTACACCGTCAATACCTGTTCGACGTTGTTGGAAAATTATTTTCTTAGTTGTTTCTAAGTCTGGCTCAACTATACGATCAAAAATTTCTGGATCGTCAATAACGCCGTCCTCGTCACGATCTGTGAAAGTAATACTAATTTTCTTACTGTCAATGTATCCGTCGGCGCCTTTGAACTCGTCAATAATTTCCCAATCATAGTCTTTACCTAAAGGAAAATCATCTAACGGCTTTGTGTTGATACCTAGAACTGCAACTTTGTCTTTGACAATTTTACCAGTGTTAGTATCGTAAATCTTGTCGGCGCTGTCGTAGAAGAATCTAACTTCTTTTACGCTTTCAAATACGTAACGTGTTGAACGATGTGTTACTGTATAAACTTCACCGTCAGTTTCAAATAAGATTAACCAACTAGCATCAAGTTGCTGGTTACTGATGTCACCAGTCTTACCTAAACTAAAGTTAGAAATTTTATCTACGTTAGACTCTGTGACAATCTTCCATGAGTTATCATTAGTGTCGTAACGCAAGCCAAACTCTTTCTGTGCAAAAATTAAATCAAAAATTCTAGTTCTTACACTGTCTGAAAATTCTTTAACAAACTTAGGAATGATACTTTGTAATTCTGCACCAGTTGGCAGAACTTCGTT
>JACCDX011121622.1_pt1 | contig 24316 bp, 23 predicted proteins | sample 7449681 | NCBI WGS metagenome assembly JACCDX01 (sample SAMN15323450, study PRJNA562643) | freshwater metagenome | isolation source: river surface water | place: USA:Blue River Watershed | collected 2017-08-18
ACTATCCAAGCCCCGCCGTGCGCGAGGCACTGGCCCGCACACTGGGCGTGCCCATCTTCCAGGAACAGGTGATGCAACTGGCCATGTTGGCGGCCGGCTTTTCCGCCGGCGAAGCCGATCAGTTACGGCGCTCCATGGCCGCCTGGCGGCGCAAAGGAGGATTAGAACATTTTCATGACCGTGTGGTCGACGGCATGTTGATCCGCGGTTATACGCGCGAGTTTGCCGAACGCGTGTTTCGTCAAATGGAAGGGTTTGGGGAATACGGTTTTCCGGAATCCCATGCCGCGAGTTTTGCGTTATTGGTCTATGTGAGCTGCTGGATCAAGTGCCACCATCCGGATGGGTTTTTAGCGGCCATGCTCAATGCCCAACCCCTGGGGTTTTATTCCCCCTCGCAACTGGTGCAGGATGCCCAACGCCATGGCGTGACCGTGCGGGGCGTGGATGTCAACGCCAGTCGTATCGATACCCATTTAGAGCGACCCACCGCGGACGACAGTCTGCACCCTCACGAGCATGCACGATGGCCGGTTCGCCTTGGACTGAATCGAATTACGGGGCTATCACACGAGGCCATGGAGCGAATCGTTGCCGCACAACCTTTTGTCCATGTCGACGATCTGTGTCAACGGGCACAGTTAAATCGGCAGGATGTGCAGGCCCTGGCCGCGGCCGGCGCACTGGCCCGTCTTGCCGGCAACCGGCATCAGGCCGTCTGGCAGGCCAGCGGCCACACACCCATGCCGGCTGTGCTGCGTAAAACATGGATTCATGAGTCGGCCCTGCAGTTGCCGGCCCCCTCCGAGGCCGACGATGTCGTGGCCGACTATGCCCATCTTGGACTGACACTGGGCCGTCATCCTTTGGCATTGCTGCGTCCACAACTCCACGCACTGGGCGTGATGCCCGCGGCCACACTGGCCCATCATCGACACGGTCAACTGGCCCGCGCCGCAGGACTGGTCACGCACCGTCAACGGCCCACCACGGCCAACGGCACCCTGTTTATCTCCCTGGAAGACGACACCGGCATGATCAATGTGATCGTTTGGCCAGATGTGCTGCAACGGTTTTACGAGGCGGTGCTGTACTCCCAGCTCATGATGGTCTGGGGGGTATGGCAGCGGGACACCACGATCGATCCGAATGCCCCAGGCCAGGTGCGCAATCTATTGGCACAACGTGTGGAAGACCACACATCGTTACTGCATCGGGCAGTGGGCGATCTGACCGCCCACTCCCGGGATTTTCATTAACGCATCACCAACACCGGAATCTCGGCATGGGCCAGCACCTTTTGGGTTTCACTGCCCAACATCACCCGGGCCAATCCCGTACGGCCGTGAGAAGCGATGGCAATCAGATCGCAGCGATGGTCTTTTGCCGCCTGCAAAATGGCATCTGCAATGAATTCACTGACCACCGAGGATGTGGTGCAGGGCACACCCGCGGCCGTACAGGCCTCGGCAACCTCTTTCAACATATCATCGGCCGCGGCACGGGCCTGCTCTTTGTAGTCCTCAGGGATATAGGCCGCCTCGGGCAGATAGGCCCGCACACTCGAATCCAAATCCGGGGCCACGTGAAACCCGGTGATGGCCGCCCCCGTGGCCTTGGCCAGTTGCACCGCCTTGCCTAATCCGCGTTTGGACAGCTCAGAACCATCGTGCGGCACCAGAATATTCTTAAACATAAGCACTCCCCCTTCCCATGATCAGTGCCTACGATTGTGAGCGAATTGGCCCGATGCGTCTTTGCGCTAAAACAAACTCAGTCGCGAATTTCCGGTGCATCGGGCGTTAGCCCGTAAGGTTTCACCAGATCCCAGACATGGCCGGGCACCATGGACTTCATGCGCCGGGGTTCCTCGCGACGCAAGTGCAGTACGGTCTCCACTGCCTTCATCTCCACACGCGCCCGCGCAAACTCCAATCCACGCGGGCCCACCTTGGGCATGAGCCAGCCCACGATCGGTCGCAACCAATTGGGCATGGACCGCAAGGGCAATCCGCCTGCGGCCCGCCGGGTGTTTTCTAGAAATCCTTTCACGGGCCCGGCCCGCCGGCCACGGCTGCCTGGGCTCGCCACGCGCACCTCATTGCCCAGTAGCGACAGGAGCTCTGCACCGGTGTCGTTGCGCACGATCAACCACTGCTCACCCTCTCCGCCCATATACCCCACCGTGATATCGGCCAGCACATTGGTGTAATCCACACAGGTCCGACAGGTGAGCGGAAAAAAATCCGCCGGTAATTTCGAGAGCGGCAACATCAGAAACGGAATACGTTTTTTCTTGCCATCCTGGGTGCGGATTTCCACGTGATAGTCCGCGCAAAACTCCAGATAGGTAATCGTCTCGGGCTGATCGGAGATGAGTTTCAGGAATTCATGAAACCGCTCGGTGGTGGTGTTATCCGAGCACGGCGTGCCGATCACATACAGACGCTTAAATCCCAGTTCCTGTTCAAGGGCACGCAGCGCGTAGACCTGACAGGGAATGCCGATCACGGCGAGCCGCTCGATCCCTTGGGCCCGGGCAGGCTCCAGCATCGCTAAAAGCGGCGCATAGCCCATCCGCATGCCGCGGCACTGGGCGAGATCCTCTTTAGTGCGCACAAGCGTGGGCACCGGTCGCCATGCATCGTTTGGGTCCGGCGCCATGGTGAGCACCGCATCCACCATTTTTTCTTCCAGTAATCGTTCGGCAATCCGCGTGGTGATCCCGGTCCACTGGGCCCCGGGCAAAGGCGAGGTCAATGAGGCGCGCCACAGAATCTGATAAGGGCCAAAAAACCGTTCATCGGCCTGGTGAAGACGACGCGCCCGGCCATGGACCTGTCGCTCCATCGCTGGATAATCCGGTGCGATGAACTGACAGGCGGTGGCACACCGCTTGGGCTGAGACGTTCGGGAAACACCACAGTCGGTGCATAAATCACGATGCGGCGCCGGTTCGGTAGAGGCCCAGCGCTGCATGACCGCCTCAGACGGACAGACCGCGGTCGAGATCTGCCTTTAAGTCTTCGACATCTTCCAGGCCCACCGCGATGCGGATCAATGCCTGTGAGATGCCGGCGCGGGCGCGGGCCTCTTCCGAGATGCGTCCATGCGTGGTGGTGGCCGGATGCGTGATGATGCTTCGCGTATCGCCAAGATTACCGGTAACGGACACCACCTCGACCCCATTGATCACCTGGTGGGCACGCGCGCGTTGCGCCTCGGGCGTTGCGCCCTTTACTTCGAACGACACGACCGCCCCCCCCAGCGACTGCTGCCGCATGGCCAATGCATGTTGAGGGTGCGACGGCAAACCCGGATACAGCACTCGGGACACCGCCGGATGCTGCGACAGCCACGTGGCCAGGGCCAAGGCCGATGCACTGTGGGCCTTCATGCGGATGTCCAACGTTTCCAGACCTTTATGCAAGACCCAGGCGTTAAACGGCGAGAGCGACGGCCCGCAGGTGCGTACGACCTGCAGAATCGGATCGATCAGTTCGACACGGCCCGCCACGGCCCCGCCCAGCACACGGCCCTGACCATCAATGTATTTGGTGGCCGAGTGCAAGGTGAGATCCGCACCGAGGGCCAAGGGTTGCTGCAGGGCTGGAGTGCAAAAACAGTTGTCCACCACCAGAATGATTCCATGGGCCTTTGCGATCGCGCTGATGGCCGCAATGTCGGCGATCTCGGTGAGCGGGTTGGACGGCGTTTCGAGATAAAACAATCGCGTGTTGGACTGCACGGCGGCCTGCCAGGCCGCCGGGTCGGTCAGCGACACGTAGGTCACCGGCACGCCAAACTTGGTCATGTAGTTATCAAATAACTGCACGGTCGAGCCAAACAGACTCGGCGTGGACACGATGTGGTCACCGGCCTTCAATAGCCCCAGGCAGGTGGCCAGCACCGCGGCCATCCCGGAACTGGTGGCCACGCATCGATCGGCGTTTTCCAGCGAGGCCAGCCGTTCCTCGAACATCTGCACCGACGGATTGGTGAACCGGGAATAGACCACACCGGCTTCTTTGTTCTGAAAACGACGCGCCGCCTGCTCTGCATCATCAAAGACAAAGCTCGATGTCAGATACAAGGCCTCGGAGTGTTCACCAAAGTCCGAGCGCACCGTGCCGGCCCGCACCGCACGGGTCGCGAACTTTAACCGGCGCTCGGAAGCGGACTTCGGCGTTTTTTTATTCGTCGTCATGGGACAAGTTTAAGGCCAACTGCTTGCGCGTGGCCTCGGCCCCGCCGTGGAGGCGTGACGACTCGAGAATGTCGAGCAGCCGGGCAGTGATATCGCCCGTGACGTAATGCCCATCAAAGCAGGACGCCTCCAGGCCCGAAATGCCACGGTTAAGCCGCATCACATCACCGCGCATGGACTCAATGTCCTGATAGATCAGGGCGTCCGCACCGATCGCACGACAGATTTCCTCGTCTGAACGGTTAAAGGCGATCAGCTCACTGCGCGTGGGCATATCAATGCCATAGACATTCGGGAACCGCACGGGTGGCGCGGCCGAGGCAAAGATCACGCGTTTGGCACCCGAATCCCGGGCCATCTGGACAATCTCCTGACTGGTCGTGCCCCGCACGATCGAGTCATCCACGATCAATACGCTCTTGCCTTTGAACTCGTAGGGAATGGCATTTAATTTCTGACGGACTGACTTTTTGCGTGCGGCCTGACCCGGCATGATAAGGGGGCGGCCGATGTAGCGGTTCTTGATGAAGCCTTCCCGATAATCAATGCCCAGATGCATGGCCAGCTGCATGGCCGCCGGTCGGCTCGAATCCGGAATGGGCATCACCACATCGATGGCCCCACTGGGAAAGCTCGCACGCACCTTCTCGGCCAGTGACTCTCCCATCTTTAGCCGGGCATCGTACACACTCACGCCATCGATCACTGAATCGGGCCGGGCAAAGTAGACGTATTCGAACACACAGGGATTGAGCACCGTGTTCTGGGCGCACACCTTCGCGTGGACTTCTCCCTCCAGCGTAATGATCACGCACTCGCCGGGCGCAATATCCCGCACCGGCGTAAATCCAAGGCCCTGAATGGCCACGGACTCCGAGGCCACCATCCATTCATCGCCCAGATCGGTGCGGTTCTGCCCCAGGGCTAAAGGGCGAATGCCATGGGTGTCGCGAAAGGCCACCACGCCGAACCCGGCAATCATGGCAACACAGGCATAGGCCCCACGCACCCGGGAGTGCACGGCCGACACCGCGGAGAACACGGAATTGGCATCCAGCGACAGGCCGGACACCGCCTGCTGCAGCTCGTGCGCAAAGACATTTAATAACACCTCGGAGTCCGACTCAGTATTGATGTGCCGTCGATCGCGCCGATACATATCGAGCTGCAACTCGTCCGCATTGGTCAGATTGCCGTTATGCCCGAGCACGATCCCGAACGGGGCGTTCACATAGAACGGTTGCGCTTCTTCGGAATTGGAGGCACTGCCGGCCGTGGGATAACGCACATGGCCGATGCCCATCGGCCCTTGCAGGTTACGCATGTCGCGCGTACGGAACACATCGCGCACGAGGCCATTATTGCGATGAATATGAATGCGTTTGCCCTGTGCAGTCGCAATTCCTGCGGCATCCTGGCCACGGTGTTGCAGCAGCAACAGCCCGTCATACAGCAGCTGGTTAACCGGCGTATGGCCAACAATACCAATCACACCACACATGCGGGGGCTCCTTGCACTTGTGAGGGATCATTATGATGCACGCCGGAGGATTTTCCGGGATTCGGCGGCACGCGCAACCGTTCCTCGATGGACGATGGTAGCCAGGGCGTGGCCGTGCGGATTCCCAGCTCTAAAAACCCCCGCGTTTTCGCAGACTGCCAGGCCGGCTGCGTGGGCAGTCGGGTCATGGCCGCCAGCACGGCCAATACCACCACGATCAGCCCACCACGTGCCAGACCGAAGGCCATGCCCAACACGCGATCAATGGTGCTGATGCCAGCCGCATTCACCAGCTCTTTTAGTGCCATCGTCACCAATCGACCGATCACCAGAATCACCACCAGTACCAGAAGAAAGCCCACCGTCTGTTGCAGTGGCGCTGTGAGCCACTCCGGAAGTAGATCGGCCGCCACATGGGCCAAGCGGCTCGCACCCACGATCGCGATCACCCAGACGGCCAAGGAGGCAATTTCTTTAATCAATCCCCGCGCCAAGGACAGGAGTGTGGACGCTACCACCACGGTGATCACCACCACATCAATCCAGGTGAGATCACTGAAGGCCGACATCAGGGCGTCACCACAACCGCGTCATAGCCTTGGGATTTCGCCCGGTCGCGCACGGCCACGGCCTGATCACGCGACTCAAACGGTCCGATGCGCACACGATGGCGCTCACTGCCATCGTCAAGCGTGATGGTCTGAATCTGTACCGTGTGACCGCCGGAGACCAACTTCGCGCGCACCGCATTGGCGGACTCGAGCTTGGCATACGCGCCCACCTGGACGAGGAACTGGCCCTTCCCCGTGTCTTTGACGACGTCTTTTTTCAGGCTGTCCTTCTTGACGCCATCCGACTTCTCGAGGAACTTATCCGGGGCCTTCTCACTGGCCTTTGTGACCGCCTTCGAATCCGCTTTTACCGCCGGCTTGGTCTCCGGTTTTGGCGCGACTTTCGGCTCCGGTTTGGTCTCGGCTTTGGGCTCTGCCTTGGACTCCGCCTTGGGCTCTGCTTTCGTGTCCGCCTTAGGCTCTGCCTTCGCGTCCGCCTTCGGCTCGGCCGGTGACGATGGTTCCGCAGCCGGTGCGGCTGGCTTTAACGATTCAATCTTACTGAAGACCGAATTCTTCGACGGAATCTCGATCAGGAGGTCCTGGGACAGTGGTCGAGCCTGGTCTTCCAGCAATACCGGTGCGATGGCCGCCACCGCCCCGGTCAGAATTAACGCACCCAGTAAGCGCCAGCGCGCGCGACGCTTGTGCTCGGCCATAGGATCCGCGCCTTGGGGTTCGCGTGTGGAACGTGAGTCGCTATCGGCGGGCATGACGGATAGAGAGAATCTCGGCAACGGTCACAAAGGATCCGAAGACAATGATTCTATCATTCGAGGCCACCTTCTCTTGTGCAGCCGCATACGCCTGCTGCGGAGAATCAAAACAGTCGCACGACGCTTGCGGTAAGACCGCCAATAACGCTGCACGTAACGTGTGTGCCGATTGCGGTCGGCCGCTCGTGTCGGCACCGGACAGGCTGGCCAAACACCAGTGATCGACCCGTGCGCCGATGCGACGAAACACCTCCTTGGCATCCTTGCCCGCGACCATGCCCACCACGGCGACCGTGTTGGGGAAAAAACCCATCTGATCCAGATTGGCCGCCAAGACTGCTGCCGCATGAGGATTATGTGCAACGTCGAGCACCACCGCGGGCTGACCGGGCAGTACTTGAAATCGACCGGGCAACTCCACCACCGCAAAGCCCGCACGCACCGCCCCTTGCGACACGGGAAGTTGTTCACGACAGGCCGCTAACGTGGCCAACACGGCCGATGCATTCAAGAGTTGATTCACACCACGCAGCGCGGGATACGCCATGGCATTGCGACGCTGACCGCGACCCGCCCAGCTCCACTGTTGTGGATCCCCTTGGAAATTAAAGTCTCGGCCGAACTGCCATAAGTCGGCGCCGATCTGGGCAACCACCTGACCCACCGATGCGGGGGGTTGCGGGTCGGCGCAGATGAAGGGCCGGCCGCGTCGCGCAATATGGGCTTTTTCCCAGCCGATCTGCTCACGGGTGTCGCCAAGGTACTCCTGATGATCCAGGTCGACCGAGACCAAGACAGAACAGTCGGCATCCACAATGTTCACGGCATCCAGACGGCCGCCCAGACCAATTTCAAGAATCGCGACGTCGACATCACTGCGCTGAATAATGTCAAAAATCGCCAGCGTCGAAAATTCAAAATAGGTCAAGGCCACCGCGTGCTCTTCAGAGGCTGCAGCGGAGTTCAGGGTCGTGCGGGCTGCCTCCACGCGCTCAAACGCCTGGGTCAGGGTCTGATCATCGACGGCCTCTGCCTGAACGCGCAGCCGTTCATTGAACCGAATTAAATGGGGCGAGGTGTAGGTGGCGACACGGAATCCGGATTGCAACAAAATGGATTCCAACATCGCACAGGTGGATCCCTTGCCATTCGTTCCGCCCACCACGATGGTATGGGCACCCAACCGAATACCGAGATCGGACCGCTGAAAGCCCATGGCATGGGCCACGCGCTCCACCCGCTCCAGACCCAACGCGATGGTCTTAGGATGCTGAGAGGAAATCGCGGAGAGCCAGTCGGCCAGCGTCACGTGCGAATCAACGCACGGCGTCAGCCGGCTGGCGCATTAAGAGTGTTAATAGATCCGCGAGCTCGTCGCGCATTTTTCGACGATCGACAATCCGATCGATGGCCCCTTTTTCCAGCAGGAACTCGGCCCGCTGAAATCCAGCCGGCAGCTTCTCACGCACCGTCTGCTCGATCACACGAGGACCGGCAAATCCCACCAGCGCGCGCGGCTCGGCAACCACAACATCGCCGAGGAACGCAAAGCTCGCCGACACACCCCCCATGGTGGGGTCGGTGAGAATTGAAATGTAAGGAATCCGTCGCTCGGACAACTGTTGCAACACGGCCGTGGTGCGGGCCATCTGCATCAGGGACAACAACCCCTCCTGCATGCGCGCACCCCCACTGGCCGCGATACTGATGAACGGTACCCGCGCCTCGATGGCGGCCTCGGCAGCACGCACAAACCGCTCGCCCACCACCGACCCCATGGAGCCGCCCATAAACTCAAACTCAAAACAGGCCACCACCACCGGTACGGATTTGATGGATCCGCCCAAGGCGATCAGGGCATCGGTTTCGCCCGTCTGTTCCATCGCCTCGGTCAGCCGCTCCGGGTACTTGCGGCTATCTTTAAACTTTAGTGTGTCTACCGGCAAGACCTCCTGGCCGATTTCATAGCGCCCCTCGGGATCCAACAATTTGTTTAAGCGATCTCGGGCACGAATGCGCAAGTGGTGATCGCATTTTGGGCAGACCTGCTGATTGCCCTCCAGATCGGTGCGATAGAGCACCGCTTCGCAGGCGGGGCATTTCAACCACAAGCCCTCGGGAACGCTGCGACGTGGCCCCTCCGTGCGTTGGATCTTCGGGGGCAGAATTTTGTCAATCCAGCTCATGCAATCTCCCTGATTTTCGCCGGCATCTGATCCAGCGCCTGACGGATACCCGCCACAAACTCACCCGCCCGAAAGATCGGATCCTGTGCCGCCTGCTGTGCCTCTTCCATCACGCGAATCAACGCACTGCCAATCACCACCGCATCTGCGCACTGCGCCACGGCCACCGCAGACGACGCATCGCTGATGCCAAACCCGACACCAATCGGCATCGCGGTGTGGCGACGAATACAGGCCACCCGCGTGCGTACCGCTTCAGTATCGAGATGTCCGGCACCGGTCACGCCACGCAGCGACACATAGTAGAGATACCCCGATCCCAGTCGGGCCACATCCTGCATGCGCGATTCGGTGGATGTCGGTGCCAACAAGAACACCGGATCCATGCCAGCACCACGCAATCGGGCGCTATAGGTTTCGGATTCCTCCGGTGGGTAGTCCACAATGATCGTGCCATCTACACCCGCGCGTTTCGCCGCGCTCACAAACGCCTCAATGCCGTAGCGCTCAATGGGATTGGCATACCCCATCAAGACCACCGGCGTATCACGATCGGTGGCACGAAACTCGCCGACCCACTCCAGACAGTCGGTCAACGTGACATGCCGGGATAAGGCCCGTTCACTGGCCCGTTGAATCACAGGACCATCGGCCATTGGATCCGAAAACGGCACGCCCAATTCAATGACATCGGCGCCATGACGCACCAGTGCATGCATCAGGGCCACCACGGACTCCCGATCGGGATCTCCCGCCGTGACATAGGGAATCAGTCCGGTTCGGCCCGCTTGCTGCAGGCGCTGAAATGTTGACTGAATGCGGGACACCGTCGCGACCGTCCTTAAAATGCGATGCCGCTTCGAGAGGCAACGGTGTGCATGTCTTTATCACCGCGACCCGAAAGATTCACCAGAATGATCTGATCCTTCGGCAGCGAGGGGGCCACTTTGGCGGCATAGGCCAAGGCGTGACTGGTTTCCAGTGCCGGAATAATGCCCTCGATGCGGCAGCAGGTGTGGAAGGCATCCAGACTCTCTTGATCGGTGATGGCCACATACTCTGCACGTTTTGAATCCTTTAACCAGGCGTGCTCCGGGCCCACGCCGGGATAATCCAAGCCCGCCGATACCGAGTGGGTATCCAGAATCTGGCCGTTTTCATCCTGAATAAGATAGGTGCGGTTTCCATGCAGCACACCGGGCGTACCGGCCGACAGGGTGGCGGCGTGATGCCCTGTCTGCAGCCCTTCGCCACCGGCTTCCACACCGACCAGTTTCACATGGGGCATATTGAGGTAGTCATAGAAAATGCCCATCGCATTGCTGCCGCCTCCAACACAGGCCACGATCATGTCGGGCTGACGTCCCACCATCTCAGGCATCTGCCACAGACACTCCTTGCCCACGACCGAATTGAAGTCGCGCACCATCATGGGGTAAGGATGGGGCCCTGCCACTGTTCCGATGATGTAATAAGTGTTCTCCACGTTCGTGACCCAGTCACGCATGGCTTCATTTAATGCATCTTTCAAGGTTCGGGAGCCGCTTTCTACCGGCACCACCGTTGCGCCGAGCAGCTTCATCCGATACACGTTGGCAGCCTGACGGGCCACATCGGTGGCCCCCATGTAGACCACACACTCCATACCGAATCGGGCAGCGACCGTTGCCGATGCCACCCCGTGCTGTCCGGCACCGGTTTCCGCAATCACCCGGGGCTTTCCCATTCGTCGGGCCAGTAAGGCCTGCCCGATGGTGTTGTTCACCTTGTGAGCACCCGTATGGTTGAGATCTTCCCGTTTGAAATAAATCTGCGCACCACCCAGCATCTCCGACCAGCGCTTGGCGTGATAGATGGGGCTTGGCCGCCCTACGAAATGTTTCAGTTCACGGTGAAACTCTTCCAAGAACTCCGGATCCTGCTGATAGTGGGCGTAGGCCTGACGGAGTTCCTCGAGCGCCTGGGTCAAGGTCTCGGAGACGAAACTGCCTCCATACGGACCAAAATGGCCGCGGGCATCGGGGTAGTGATAAGGCTCGGTTTTCGGAAGATCGTTTGGTTTCATGATGCTGAGTGTTGATCGGCCGCCCGAACGGCGGCCACAAACTGGGCAATACGCGTTGCGTCTTTGATGCCTTTTACCGGCCCGCCGGCCTCCACACGCTCCACTCCGCTGCTCACATCCACACAGGGGGGCGCCAACTGCGCAATCGCCTGTCCAACATTGTCGGATTCTAGCCCTCCGGAGAGCACCCAGGTGGCCCGAAGGCCGGGGGCTTTGGAGAAGGCTCCGGCCAGCATGGCCCAATCGAATGCCTGTCCGCTACCGCCAAAACCCGCGCTGTCTGCATCAAATAAAACAGCCTGACAATCCACGTAGGCGGCCACCCGATCGGCCAGTGTGGCCGGACCCGCCCCCGTGCGCGCAGCAGAAGATCCCGCGCCTTGCGATGAGGACTGCGGTGCCGACCCGGTGGACAACCGCAGTGCCTTGATCACGGGGCGACCAAATCCGCTGCAGTCCTCGGGTGCCTCATCGCCATGGAATTGCAGATGGGACAGCCCCACCTGATCGGCCACCTGCAGGACCATGGCACGCGGCGCATTGACGAACAGCCCCACGCCAGCCACCCAGGCCGGGAGTCGTCGCACCAGGCGCTGCGCCTGCTGTAACGAGACTGCGCGCGGACTCTTTTCGTAAAAGACAAAACCGATCGCATCCGCGCCGGCGGCCACCGCCGCATCCAGATCCTCTTCGCGGGTTATTCCGCAGACTTTAATTCGGGTTCGCATGCTTGTTCCGGTAATAACTGCGAATCGTACTCGACACGGGTGAGGCACAGGCCGTGGGCAGGAAATGTACGGGCGGCCAGAGACCGATCCCGCGAGGCCAACACCTGCGCCATCCACTCCACCGGCTGCGCGCCGCGACCTACCTCGACGATGGACCCGACCAGATTACGCACCATGTGGTGCAAAAACGCGTTGCCTCGAATCCGAAATTCGATCTGGGTGTGATCCTGGTGAACCTCGAACAGATCAATGCATCGCACGGGAGAGGCGGCCTGGCATTCGGCCGAACGAAAGGCGCTGAAATCATGCTCCCCAATGACCGCATGTGCCGCCTGGCGCATCCGCGCGATATCCAAGGGGCGAGCACTCCAGACCGAGAAACGGTCCTGCAAAGGCGAGCGCACCGGCGAGCAATACACCCGGTAGCGGTACTCCCGGCAAACCGCCGCGTAACGGGCATGAAATCCATCGGAGACATGGCGGGCCCAGCCCACCGCAATGCTCGGTGGGAGCATGGCGTTTAATCCGCGTACCCAGTTCCAATCCGGGCGATCAATCATGGTATCGATATGCACGACCTGCCCCCGCGCATGGACACCCGCATCCGTGCGGCCGGCACATATCGTGGAATGCGGACTGCCCGTAAACCGGGCAATGGCCGCCTCCAGCTGATCCTGGACCGTTTGACCGTTCGGCTGGGTCTGCCAGCCATTCCAATCGGTGCCGTCGTACTCCAGGCCGAGTGCGAGTCTAGTCAAGCAGAATCCGAAGCATTCGGCGCAACGGCTCAGCCGCACCCCAGAGCAACTGATCGCCCACCGTAAACGCCGCCAGGTACTCCGGGCCCATCGCCATTTTGTGCAAACGGCCGACGGGCACCTGCATCGTGCCGCTGACCACCGCCGGCGACAGCTCGCGCTCGGTGCGCTCACGTTCATTGGGAATCACGCGCACCCAATCATTCGCGCTGGCGAGAATATCGTTGATCTCATCAAGCGGGACATTTTTAGTCATCTTGACCGTGAGCGCCTGCGAGTGACAGCGCATCGCACCGATACGCACGCACAGGCCATCAATCGGGATTGAGCCGGGGGAACGAAACGCCGGTTTGCCCAGAATCTTGTTGGCTTCTGCGCCGCCCTTCCACTCCTCTTTGCTTTGTCCATGGTCGACCGGCACGTCAATCCAGGGAATCAGGCTGCCGGCCAGGGGAACCCCACGGAAATTCTCGACGGGTAGATCCCGATTGCGCAGGCACTCACTGATCTTGCGATCGATGTCCAGAATCGCCGATGACGGATCGGCCAACTCCTGCTCCACCAGCCGATGCAGTGTGCCCATCTGAGCGAGCAGTTCGCGCATGTTCTGCGCGCCGGCACCGGAGGCCGCCTGATAGGTCATGGCACTGACCCACTCCACAAGATGCTCACGAAACAGTCCGCCCATCGCCATCAGCATTAGACTGACGGTGCAGTTCCCGCCGATCCAGTTCCTGCCCCCTTTGGCCAGCGCCGCATCGATCACCGCCCGGTTCACCGGATCCAGAATAATGACCGCATCACTGTCCATGCGCAGTGCACTGGCCGCATCAATCCAATGCCCCTGCCAGCCGGCTGCACGCAGTTTCGGGAATACCTCTTTGGTGTAATCGCCCCCCTGGCAGGTGATGACGATATCCATGGCCTTTAAAGCGGCGATATCCGTGGCCGACTTCAACGGCTCATTGGATTTCGCAAATGCGGGAGCAGCACCGCCTGCATTCGAGGTGCTGAAAAACACCGGCTCAATTAAAGCGAAATCGTTTTCCTGCTGCATGCGCTGCATGAGTACCGATCCCACCATGCCACGCCAGCCCACCAAACCGACTTTTTTCATGATCAATTCTCTTATCTGATTAGCCCAAGGCCCTCAACACCGCATCGCCCATCCCATCGGTACCCACTCGGGTGCATCCCTCACGGAAGATGTCCCCCGTGGCCACGCCGGACGCCAAGGTCGTGCGCACCGCTGCCTCCACCGCACTGGCCGCATCGGCCAGGCCAAAACTGTAGCGCAGCATCATGGCCGCCGACAAAATCGTGGCCAATGGATTGGCCAGATTTTTTCCGGCGATGTCCGGCGCCGATCCATGAATCGGTTCATATAAGCCCTTGTTATGAGCATCCAATGACGCCGAGGGCAGCATCCCGATCGATCCGGTCAACATCGATGCCTCGTCGGACAAAATATCGCCAAACATATTGCCCGTCACCATGACGTCAAACTGCTTCGGATTTTTAAGCAACTGCATCGCGGCGTTATCGACATACATGTGGGTCAACGCAACATCGGGATAGTTCTTGGCCACCTCAATCACGACATCGCGCCATAACTGGGTGGTCTCCAACACATTGGCCTTATCGACCGAACAGAGTCGTTGGTCACGCTTTTGCGCCGCCTGAAAGGCCACATGGGCGATCCGCGCAATTTCGCTTTCGCGGTACACCATGGTGTCAAACCCCTCGCGCTCACCGTTTTCCAGAATACGAATGCCGCGGGGCTGACCAAAGTAAATGTCTCCGGTGAGCTCTCGGATGATCATGATGTCCATGCCGGACACCACCTCAGGCTTTAACGTAGAGGCATCGGCCAACTCCGGAAAGATTGTGGCCGGTCGCAGGTTCGCAAACAGCTGCAATTCCTTACGCAATCCCAAGATGGCCTGCTCCGGACGCAGTTCACGGGCCAGGTGATCCAGACTGAAATCCCCGACTGCACCAAATAAGATGGCATCGGCCTGTTTGGCCAGCTGCAACGTGGACCCCGGCAAGGGGTGTCCGCTGGTGCGATAGCCAGCGCCTCCAACAGGAGCCTCTTGCAGGCTCAGGTCAAACATGCCCTGCTCCGATAACCGTGTCAGCACGCGCACCGCTTGCCGCGTGATCTCCGGCCCAATGCCGTCACCGGGAAGAACTGCAATCGAAAGATTTTTCTTCATCACGGACGGTCCATCACGCGATGAAGATCGGTGCCCAGCCAGGGCTTATCCGCCAAGCGCTTGGCCTCAAATGCCTTGATTTTGTCAGCATGCTGCAGCGTTAAGCCAATATCATCCAAGCCATGAATCAGGCAGTGCTTGCGAAAGGGTTCCACGTCAAAGGAGCGGGTAAACCCCCCATCCAGAGTGGATACGGTCTGCGCCTCCAGGTTGACCTGAAGCTCGAATCCTTCCGTCGCCTGGGTCTTCTGGAACAGGGCATCGACATCGGCATCCGACAGCACGATCGGCAAGATCCCATTTTTAAAACAGTTGTTAAAGAAAATATCCGCATACGACGGTGCGATCAGCACGCGAAATCCGAAATCCTCGAGCGCCCACGGGGCATGCTCACGACTCGACCCGCATCCGAAATTCTGTCGCGCCAACAGAATGCTCGCACCCTGATAGCGTGGCTGATTCAGCACAAAATCCTTACGCAGAGTGCGCTTGGAACAATCCATCCCAGGCTGACCCTCGTCCTCGTAACGCCAAGCGTCAAATAAATGCGGCCCGAAACCGCTGCGCTTGATCGACTTTAAAAACTGTTTAGGGATGATGGCATCGGTATCGACATTGGCGCGATCCATGGGTGCGACCCGGCCACGATGCAGATTTAAGGGTTTCATGGGATGTCCTGTTCGGTCACGGTCACGCGCTCAATAAGAGCGCACATCGACAAAATGTCCGGCAAGGGCTGCTGCTGCTGCCATGGCCGGCGACACTAAATGGGTACGGCCGCCTGCGCCCTGTCGACCCTCGAAGTTTCGGTTCGATGTGGAGGCACTGCGCTCGCCCGGCTCGAGCCGATCGGCATTCATCGCAAGACACATGGAGCATCCGGGCTCGCGCCACTCAAAGCCTGCGGCCTTGAACACGGCATCTAAGCCCTCTTGCTCCGCCTGCGCTTTGACCAGCCCCGAACCCGGCACGACCAGCGCCAATTTCACATTGGAGGCCTTTTTTCGGCCCTTGATCACGGCGGCCGCGGCACGCAGGTCCTCGATCCGGGAATTGGTGCACGATCCGATAAACACCTTATCCACCTTGATCTCGGTAATCGGTGTATTGGCCATGAGCCCCATGTACTGCAGCGCGCGCTCCATACCCTCGCGTCGCGTGGGATCCGACTCCCGCTTCGGGTCCGGAACCGTTGCACCGACCGGCAACACCATCTCCGGCGACGTGCCCCAGGTGACCTGTGGCGCAATGGTGCTCGCGTCCAATTCGACGACCCGATCAAACTGCGCGTCCGCATCCGACTGCAGGGTCTTCCAATAGCTGACCGCCTTGTCCCAGTCGGCCCCCGTCGGCGAGAGCGGCCGATCTTTCACATAGGCGATGGTTTTTTCGTCCACCGCCACCATGCCGGCCCGCGCACCCGCCTCAATGGCCATATTGCAGATGGTCATGCGGCCTTCCATCGAAAGCGCACGAATGGCACTGCCGCCGAACTCCATCGCGTAGCCCGTGCCGCCGGCCGTGCCAATTCTCCCGATGACTGCCAACACGATGTCTTTGGCGGTGACACCGACGGGCAACGTTCCGTCCACCCGCACCAGCATGCGCTTAGCCTTTTTCTGCAGCAGGCACTGTGTGGCCAATACATGCTCGACTTCCGATGTGCCAATACCGTGCGCCAGGCATCCAAAGGCGCCGTGTGTGCTGGTGTGCGAATCACCACAGACCACGGTCATGCCCGGCAGGGTGGCGCCCTGCTCCGGGCCAATCACATGGACGATGCCTTGTCGGTGATCCTGGATATTGAAATAGGTGACATTGAACTTCTTCGCGTTGGCATCCAGTGTCTCGACCTGCAGACGGGAGACCGGATCGGCAATGCCATGCGACCGATCCGTCGTGGGCACGTTGTGATCCACCACGGCCAGATTGGCGGAATTGCGCCACAGACCACGGCCGGCCATCTCCAGTCCCTCAAAGGCCTGGGGGCTGGTGACTTCGTGCACCAAATGACGATCGATATAGATGAGGCAGGTACCATCGGCCTCCTGATGAACCACATGTTCATCCCAAAGTTTGTCGTACAGCGTGCGTCCGGACATAACGGGTTCCTGAGGGCAAAAAAAGCATCGGAAACCCGTCATTATGCCTTTGCCGGAGCGCTACGGCGCGGGCGCGTGGCCGGGCGTTCGCAGCGCCCGCGAGGCGACGACAACACCTAGAGCGGCCGCAACAGCCGCCGCCATAAAACTAAATTCCGGCGACACGGCCTCCCACAACCAACCGGCCGCAATCCCCCCCAAAGATCCCCCCAAGCCATACGACGCCATCGTGTAAAACGCCTGACCACGCGCCTGTGCCTGTGCGGGAAACCAGGTCCGGATCAACGACATGGATGCACTATGGTGAATGCCAAACGTCACGGCGTGCAGCACCTGCGCCAGCACAATCACCAGCACCGAACCACCGGAAAAGGCAATCATCAGAAAGCGGATGGCGGTGACCACGTACGATGCAATCCAACACTGGCCCACTGAAAAACGCTCGAATAACCGATGCTGAAATCGGAACATCACAATCTCGGCCACCACCCCTAATGCCCACAGCAGACCAATCTCGGTGCGACTGAATCCCTGCTCAAACAGCCACAAGGAAAACAAGGTGTACAGAGGGGCATGGGCCAACAACATCAGAAACGACGCCGCCAGGAATCGCTGGACCCGCCGATCCCGCATCATGTCCCGCAACAGCGCCGGCTGTGGGGATAGATCATGGACCTCCCGATGCGGTAACCATAAGGTCACCACCCACACGAGCGCCAGCATTCCAATGAGCGATGCCGGCAGCCAGGCAATGCCGACGCGATCAAACCACGGGCCACCCAGCGTCACGGCCGCAATAAATCCAATCGAGCCCCAGACCCGCATACGGCCATAATCGCGCAGGCTCCCGCGGCTGGCCTGCATGGCCAGGGACTCCGTGATGGGCACTTGGCCGCTTAAGAAAAAACTCATGACACAAAAAACCAGAAACAGCGGCCAAAAACCGAGTTCCGTGAGCAGCAACAGGCTGGTGCACAAGGCCAGTACCGCCGAGATTTGAATCAGGCGCGGTACGGCACGCGGCCCCCGCACATGATCGGCCATCCAGCCCCAGGCGGGAGGCCCCACCACCCGCGCCCATTGCATCGGTGAAATCAACACGCCGATTTCCGCTGGACTAAACCCCCGTCCGCTCAGCCAGAGGGACAAATACGGCGCAAATAACCCGACATAGGCGAAATACGCGCCGAAGAAAGAAGCAAGCCGTGTGGTTGGTTTCACACCCGAAACAGTCCAGCGCAATGCAGAGAAACGCTTCTTAGGCGACGGAGCCGGGAATGACCGGGGTCGCCACGCGAACATCGGCATTCTGAGCACGATGCCGCAGCACATGGTCCATCAGCACCAGGGCGAGCATTGCTTCCGCAATCGGTGTGGCACGAATGCCCACGCACGGATCGTGTCGGCCATGGGTCTCCACCACGGTGGGGTTCCCCTGAAGATCAATGGAACGACGCGCGGTTCGGATACTGGAGGTGGGTTTGATGGCAATCGACACCGTGATCGGTTGACCGGTCGAGATGCCTCCGAGCACACCGCCGGCGTTATTCGTCACGAACCCCTGCGGGGTCAGTTCATCGCCATGATCAGAACCTTTTTGCGCCACACAGGCAAACCCCGCGCCGATCTCCACCCCTTTCACGGCATTGATGCCCATCATGGCGTGCGCTATGTCGGCATCCAAACGATCGAATACCGGCTCGCCCAAACCCACCGGCACATGGAGCGCTTCAATCGCAATGCGCGCCCCACAGGAGTCCCCCGCTTTGCGAAGGCTGTCCATGTATGCCTCGAGCTCCGCGATCTGCGAACGATTGGCTGCAAAAAAGGGGTTCTGAGCGACCTCGGCCCAGTCTTCGAATGCAATCGCCTTCTCACCGAGTTGGGTCATATGGCCGCGGATCTGAATCCTGTAGTGCTCATGGAGCCACTTTTTTGCAATCGCTGCCGCCGCCACGCGTACCGCGGTCTCCCGCGCCGACGAACGACCACCCCCGCGATAGTCTCGAATGCCGTATTTGTGCAGGTAGGTGTAATCGGCATGACCCGGCCGGAAGGTATTCATGATCTCGCCGTAGTCTTTGCTGCGCTGATCCTGATTACGAATGAGCAATGCAATGGGTGCGCCCGTCGTCTTGCCCTCGAATACACCGGAGAGAATCTCGACTGTGTCCGGCTCCTGGCGTTGGGTCACATGCCGGGAAGTGCCCGGACGCCGACGGTCGAGTTCGGGCTGGATGTCGGCCTCGGTGAGCGCAAGCCCCGGAGGGCAACCGTCGACCACGCAGCCGATCGCTGGGCCGTGCGACTCTCCAAAGGAGGTCACCGCAAATAGGTGACCGAAGGTATTTCCAGACATGGCGCGATTCTACCGCGCAGCCATGCACGCCTGTAACCGCGAAACGACGGTCTCGCGGCCCAGTACCGCCATCACCTTGTCGATGGACGGCGTATCGGTGCGGCCCATAAGCATCAGCCGAAGCGGCATGGCGAGCTGCGGCATTTTCAATCCCAACTGACCCAAGACGGACTTCATCGCGACCGATAATTCCGAAGGCGTCCACTGGTCCGGCAGTGCATGGAGAAACGCCTCGACCACCCGCCTGCCGTCACCGTTGAGCTTCTCTGCCAACTCCGTTGACTGGACCGGTGGCGTGACGTAAAACATCGCCACCTCTTCGGCCAGATCGTTCAGGGTATGGGCGCGCTCCTTTAACAAGTCGCAGACACTGGCCAAAGAAGGCCCCGTCGACAACGAGAACCCCTCTTCGCGCACACGAGAGGCGATTCGTTTGGCCAACTCTTCACCACTTTTCTGACGTAGATAATGATTGTTGAGCCATTTAAGCTTTTCAAAATCAAACTGGGCGGCCGATTTACTGCAGTGATCCAGCGTGAACCACTCCCGGAGCTGATCCATGGAGAAGATTTCATCATCCCCGTGGCTCCAACCCAAGCGGGCCAGGTAATTCAATAACGCCTCTGGAAGATAACCATCCTCGTCGTACTGCATCACGGACACCGCACCATGGCGTTTGGATAACTTCTCACCGTCCGGCCCATGAATCATGGGCAGATGGGCATACTGCGGAACACTGGCGCCGAGCGCCTTCAGAATATTGATCTGCCGCGGCGTGTTGTTAATGTGATCGTCACCCCGAATGACATGGCTGATCCGCATGTCCATATCGTCGACCACGACGCAGAAGTTATAAGTGGGGGTGCCGTCCCCACGGGCAATGATCAGATCGTCGAGTTCTTCGTTGGAGATGCGGATGCGCCCCTTCACCCCATCGTCCCAGCTCACGATCCCCACCTCGGGGTTCCGAAACCGAACCACCGGTTGTAAGCCCGCAGGCGCCGAGAGCCCTCGACGGGCGACATTTTCCGGTCGCCACCGACCGTCATAACGGGGCTTTAAGCCGCGGGCACGCTGATCTTCACGCATGGCCTCCAACTCCGCCGGCGATGCATAGCAGTGATAGGCGGTTCCGGCAGCCAACATCTGGGCCATCACGTCGCGATAACGATCCATCCGTTGCATTTGGTAAAACGGGCCCTCGTCCGGACTTAATCCCAACCACTGCATTCCGTCCAAAATAGCCTTGACGGCCTCGGGCGTCGAGCGCTCTAGATCCGTGTCTTCAATGCGCAAAATGAACTGCCCGCCAAAATGGCGGGCAAAGGCCCAACAGTACAGGGCGGTACGGGCGCCCCCGACATGCAGATAGCCGGTAGGGCTTGGCGCAAATCGGGTACGAACGGGGGATGAGGGGCGAGAGGACGTCATACCCCGAAGTTTATCCCGCCCTAGTGCTTATGGCTGCCGTGCGCGGGCATGGACGGTTTTTCCACCGACACCATCACCTCGACCTCGCCCGCATTCTTAAAGACAAACGTCATGGGAAACCGGTCGCCCTCTTTCAGCGGCGCCTTGAGATTCATCAGCATCAGGTGGTAGCCCTCCTTGCTGCCGCGGGCCATGGACACTACGGATTTAGCCGGAATGTCCACGCCAGGAATCTCGCGCATCTTCATCATGTTGTTGCTCATCTCCATTCGATGCACCTCAACGGACTTTGAGACCGTCGCCCGGCCACCGATCAGCCGATCCGCATTCGCACCCGCATTACGAATACTGGTGACAAATACACCGCCATGGGGCTGACCAGGCGCAGTGGACATCGCATGGGGGTGATCAATCACCAGATCTTTACTTTTAAACTCCTGGGCAAGGGCCAGCGCACTCAGGCCCACCAACAGCACCGCACCGACCCCGCGGCGAAAAACGCCCGCAACCAATAATGAGGTTTTCATACACACTCTCCACAGAAATACGTTAAATGAATACCGCTTAACCATTCCGCACGATGAGGGCGGAATGCATCGCCCACCCCACCCCGGAGAGGTGCGGAGGCAATGGATTCCGAAGATTATTCCATTGAAAAAGCCAGCCTACATACGTTTCAAGGGCAAACCGAAGCAGGGATGGAGTGCTGTTAAAATTCGACTCTGATCGAAAGAACTCATCGATGCATGAGCGGACGCGTAGCTCAGTGGTAGAGCACCGCCTTCACACGGCGGGGGTCGTAGGTTCGAACCCTGCCGCGTCCACCATCAAAGAATGACCTGCGCGGGTCCACGAATCTGTCGGCGATAACGCTGGGCGCGCCAACGCGATACCAGCGGGGACGGCAGATCCGCAGCCGTGGTCGAGGCCTTCAAGCGATTGAGCACGAACCGGACTTCGAGCGATAAGGTGAAGTCTTCGGTAATGTCGATGGGGATCCCGTGATGCGGCAGGCGATCGAACTCGCCCCGCTCCATGGCCTGCTGAATTTTATTCTCGGCAATGGCATCAAAAATATTCACCTGGCACCTTCATCCCTTGAACACCGACGACGTACTATAAAACGATCTTTAACGGTCGGAAAGGGCCACGTGACTCAAGGATCATTTCGCGGCAACAAAGGCTTTTTGCCGAGTAAACCCTGCGCGGTCTGCGGCAAGCCCATGACCTGGCGAAAGGCATGGGCGAAGAACTGGGAACAGGTGAAATACTGCTCGGACAAATGCCGCGCACAAAAGACCCCGTCGACGAGCTGATGGACGGCCATCCCCTCTTACGGACACCCCGTATCGGCCCGGACGCCACGAACTGGCCCCTGTCGTCAGAGATCCCTCCTTTCCCGGTCGAGGTCCCCTATCGTGCGCGACCCGACCTGGAAAAGCTCGGCAACGCGCCGCTGCTTCACGAGGATCGACAGTGGGACGCGTGGATTCAAGAAAAGGAAAAACACCATCGCGCCGGTGAGTTGCTGCTGCTCGATCACAATGTCAACTCGGGTGAACTGCACGCGATGACGGCTGCGATCCGGATGTTTTTCCAGACCCATGCCCCACATGGACCCATCGACGCCTCCGGTGCATTTCCGTGGCGCGGTGGTGTTCGCCCCCTTGATCCAGAAGCCTTTCTTGCAACGTTGAGTCTGAATATCCAAGAGGATTTCGCCCTGATGCAGATGTCGCGTTCGGGCGAGCTCCGGGCGTCTGCACTCTCCGTCTGCTTTCCCAGCGGTTGGGATCCAAGGGAGAAAATTGGCCGCTCCATGCAGGCGCTTCACGAACCCGTGGCCGACAACGCGCATCTGCAGCGTGCAATGCCCGCCATGTCGACGGCCATATGCACGAAGGGGCCATTTATTCGCTATGTATGGACACTCACCGGTGACGGCGCTCGCGCCCGTCGCCCGGGAGTCGATAGCACGGCGCTCCTCAGTCGGGCAGAACAACTCTGGTTTCGTTGTGAACGGCAGACCACCATTCCTTTGTTGGGCAAGGCCGCCTTATTTCTGATTCGGGTGCTGATGGCCCCCTTTGACCAGGTGATCACCAGCCCCGATCGACTGGATCGGCTTTTGGCAGCGCTCAATTCGATGAGCCCAGAGATGCTCGCGTACAAAAACCTTCGCCACGCCCACGCCCTGGTGATGACCCATCAGGCAACGGGTGGCTAAAGCCCTATACTTCGCAGCGCATCTTCCTCCAGTGCACCAATTCTTTTCAACAATCGTTTATGGATAAGTTTCTCGATCCGGCCATTCTGTTTTTTATCTTTGGGGTATTCGCAGGCTTTGTGCGATCCAACCTGGAGATTCCGACGCCGATCTCACGCTTTCTGTCGCTCTACTTGCTCATGGCACTCGGGCTCAAAGGCGGATTCGCACTGGAGCAGTCGGGGTTCACGCCAGAGATTCTTCTCACCCTTGGATTGGCGGTGGTACTGGCCATCGTCATCCCCTTGTTGGGATACGCGCTGCTGCGCCGATACCTCACCACGCTGGATGCCGCTGCGGTGGCGGCGACCTATGGCTCCGTCAGTGCAGTGACCTTCATCACGGCCACTCAGTCGTTGGATCACTTCGGCATCGGCTATGGTGGCCATATGGCGGCCGCCATGGCCTTGATGGAGTCGCCCGCCATCATTCTGGCCATCGTGCTGGCCAACCGGGCCCGCGCCGCTTCATCAGACAATCCGTCGTCCACCCCCATCTCCAAGGTACTGCATGAGTCGTTTACCGATGGGGCGCAGTTGCTCCTGCTGGGCTCCATGGCCGTGGGATATTTCAGTGGCGCGGGAGGCCAGGCGCTCATGGCACCGTTTTCCATCGACCTCTTTAAAGGAATGCTGGCGTTTTTCCTCCTGGACATGGGGCTGATGGCGGCACGCAACATGGCGGGTCTGAAAGATCGCTCCCGGATGACGGTCCTGTACGCCACCCTGGCCCCCGTGGTGCACGCCACGATGGCACTGGGATGCGGTCGGCTACTGGGCCTTGCCGAGGGCGACACCATCTTGCTGATGGTGTTGGCCGCAAGCGCCTCCTACATCGCCGTTCCCGCGGTGCTACGCCACTCCCTGCCGGAGGTGAATCCCGCCTTGTACATGAGCATGTCCCTGGGGATTACCTTCCCGTTAAATATCATCCTGGGCATTCCGCTCTACACCGCAATGGCCGCCTGGGCATTTCCCTAAGCCGATCAGGGATTGCCCTAAAACCGCTGGGGAACTTATCCCAAACCCCTTAGACTAATGGCCGATGAAGGGGAGTAGCCCCCAGCGTCACGGCCGTCAATACGAACAGTTCAGGTGTCTCGCACTGCTCCGGTCTGACGCGTGATCCTTCCTCAGGATCACGGCAAGACCTTCGATCCGGGGGCCG
>JACCDX011292552.1_pt1 | contig 24295 bp, 24 predicted proteins | sample 7449681 | NCBI WGS metagenome assembly JACCDX01 (sample SAMN15323450, study PRJNA562643) | freshwater metagenome | isolation source: river surface water | place: USA:Blue River Watershed | collected 2017-08-18
AGGTATAAGGCTTAGGTTCAGCCTTGCCGCCACGGCTAATCGTACATTCAAGGTTGCCGATTTTTATATCAGCCTGTGCAAATAAAGCCGCCACATGCGCAAATGGATTTTTATTCTGCCTGATAAGCTCACCCGGTGTTTCAGCCAGCATCAGATCGCCGACAAAAACCATCGTAATCGTTTTGTCTTGCGCATCTGCACAGATACAAAAAACAGAGAGCAACAATAAGGCCATGCACTTCTTCATGATTGCACCAGCCTCAATGACACTCTGCAAAACACTGGAACAATAATTCTTTTTCCATTTTTGCAGAGTAAATCCTGTTAAGGCCAAATCCCTGCGTGTATTGCGCACAATTGGCATCATTAAACGAAAATTCAGCGGCATGAATCAATACAAAGCGATCTTTGGAATCATGGTACGCATACATTTTTAATTTGCCGCGCGCTTTCAGGTATTGCACTGATACGCGAAAAGGTACGAGCGCATCATCAGTGACGAAACGATAGGCGTCGTCAACCGGCTCGGCAATCAGGGTAGAAGTCTTGCCGCCGAACTCCGCAACACAACGCACCTGGGTCGCCCTGCAATTTGCGCCGAAGAAAACCAGTACAGCCAGCAGCAGCGTACCGATCAAATTTTTGTGCAAACCGTTATTTCTCATTTACTAACCATTTTTTCAGGAAACAGATACCAGCGCCAAGTATCGCTGATCCGCAGGCCCTGACCGTTTCCCGGCTGCCAGATCGGCAATAAAATTAAGGCCTAACAATCCAGCTTATGACTAAAACGCACAAATAAATTAACTAAAATGCCTCACTTTTGCACTTTAAGATCAATTAGTATGCCATTTATCTTATTTCGCCCATTTTCATCATGAGCTTTCAGGCCATTGCATTCGATGCTTACGGCACGTTGTTTGATGTGTATTCCATCAGCGCGCTGGCAGAAAAACGTTTTCCCGGCAAAGGGGAAGCACTGGCGGCTTTATGGCGCGACAAACAAATCGAGTACACGCGGCTGCGCAGCATGTGCTCGATGTACAAGCCATTTTGGGAAGTGACGCAAGATGCACTGATTTTCAGCTGCAAGAAGCTGGGACTGCAACTCGATTTCGATGCGCAAAACGCGCTGATGGGCCAGTACGCAAAGCTCGAAGCATTTCCGGAAAACCTGCAGGTGCTCAAGGCACTGCAAAAGATGAACATCAAGCTGGCCATCCTATCGAATGGCAATCCGCAAATGCTGGAGTCAGCAGTCAAGGCCGCCGGCATGCAGGGTATTTTCAGTCACCTGCTTTCCGTCGATGCAGTGAAAAAATTCAAGACGGCACCGGAAACCTATCAGCTCGGTCCCGATATGTTCGGCCTACCGGCCAAAAAGATCTTGTTCGTCTCCAGTAATGGCTGGGATGTTTGCGGTGCGACCTGGTTTGGCTACACCACATTCTGGGTCAACCGCGCCGCTGCGCCACTCGAAGAGCTCGGCGTCAAGCCTGATGGAGAAGGCCAATCCCTCGAGGATCTGCTCAAGTTTGTGAAGCAATCCGTCGCCACTGCGTGAAATTAAACGGGTGTAAGTCAGAACCAATTTGCTTCATGCATTACTCAACTGATTTTTTGCTTAAACCAGTTTTCTTAACTTATTTACTTAACACGACTACTACCGAGGCTATCGTATGACTGCACGCACCAGCACCAACCGACTCCAAGTCGCGACTGTTCTGTATAACTTTATCAATGACCAGGTCTTGCCGGGTACTGGCGTCGACAGCGCCAGCTTCTGGAAAGACTTTGATTTACTGGTACATGATCTGGCGCCCAAAAATGCCGCTTTGCTGGCAGAGCGCGATCGTCTGCAGACTGAACTGGACCAATGGCACAAAGCATATCCCGGACCGATCACAGATATGCCAGCCTATCGCACATTCCTCGAATCGATAGGCTATCTGGTGCCACAACCACAGAACGTCGCGGCCACCACTTCCAATGTGGATGCTGAACTGGCACTGCAAGCCGGTCCGCAATTAGTGGTGCCCATCTTGAATGCACGCTATGCACTTAATGCCGCCAATGCACGCTGGGGCTCTTTATATGACGCCCTCTATGGCACAGATGCGATCCCGGAGACCGATGGGGCGACGCGCGCTGGTGGTTATAACGCCGTACGCGGTGCAAAAGTGGTCGCTTATGCGCGCGCATTCCTTGATCAGGCAGCACCACTGGCAAAAGGCTCACACAGCGATTCCACTGCTTACAGCGTCAAGGACGGCAAACTCAGCGTCACATTAAAAGACGGCAGCAGTACTGGTCTGGCAGACGAAAGTAGATTTGTCGGCTATCAGGGTCAGGCAGATAGCCCGAGTGCCATCCTGCTGGTCAACAACGGGCTGCATATCGACATTCAGATCGATCGCAATCACATGATCGGTAAAACTGATGCGGCAGGCATTATCGATCTGGTGATCGAATCTGCACTGTCAACAATTCTGGATCTGGAAGACTCGATTGCCGCCGTTGATGCAGATGACAAAGTTGTCGGTTACCAGAACTGGCTGGGCATACTTAAAGGCACCCTATCGGAAACCGTCAGCAAGGGTGGCAAGACTTTTACCCGTACGCTCAATGCCGATCGTCAGTACACTGCGGCCGGCGCACAAGAAGGGACCGTCACCCTGCATGGCCGCTCGCTGCTGTTCCTGCGCAATGTCGGTCACCTGATGACCAACCCCGCGATCCTGCTGGAAGATGGCAGTGAGATCCCGGAAGGCATCATGGATGCCGTCGTCACCGTCACGATCGCGCTGCATGATCTCAAGCGCAGCAAAGACCAGAAAATCGGCAACTCACGCACCGGCTCGGTCTATATCGTCAAACCGAAAATGCATGGCCCGAAAGAAGTGGCATTTGCCGGGGAACTATTTGGTCGTGTCGAACAATTACTGGGACTTGCAGCCAATACCGTCAAGCTTGGCATCATGGATGAAGAGCGCCGTACCAGCACCAATCTGAAGGCCTGTATCAATGAAGCGCGCGAGCGTGTGGCCTTCATCAATACCGGCTTCCTTGACCGTACCGGCGACGAAATGCACACCGCCATGCAGGCAGGCCCTATGATGCGCAAGGGCGATATGAAGACCAGCACCTGGCTGACTTCATATGAGCGCAGTAACGTACTGGTGGGTCTGTCATGCGGCCTGCGCGGACGCGCGCAAATCGGCAAGGGCATGTGGGCCATGCCTGACATGATGGCAGCGATGCTGGAACAAAAAATCGGCCATCCGAAAGCCGGTGCCAATACCGCCTGGGTGCCTTCGCCGACTGCTGCCACGCTGCATGCGCTGCACTACCATCAGGTCAAGGTATTTGAGATCCAGCAGGAACTGGAGAAAGTAGATGCACCGGCAGAAATCGAGCGCCTGCTCAATTGCTTGCTGCAAGTACCGGTTGCTGAAAAACCAAACTGGTCAGCTGCAGATATCCAGCAAGAGCTCGATAATAACGCGCAGGGCATACTGGGCTATGTGGTGCGCTGGGTGGATCAGGGCGTGGGCTGCTCGAAAGTGCCTGACATTCATAACGTCGGCCTGATGGAAGACCGTGCAACCCTGCGCATCTCCAGTCAGCATATCGCCAACTGGCTCTTGCATGGTGTTGTCACCGAAGCGCAAGTAACAGAGACCCTGCAGCGCATGGCCAAGGTTGTCGATGGCCAGAACGCCGGTGATCCACTATACAAACCGATGGCGCCAAATTTCGAGGCTTCTAATGCTTATCGCGCTGCGCGTGATCTGGTGATGAAAGGCCTGGAACAACCCAGCGGCTATACCGAACCGTTGCTGCATGCATGGCGCCTGAAAGTAAAGGCTGGGTAATCACAGTCTTTGCCACTCGCATTCAACTGGCAAATACAAAAACACGCGATCCCGGTGCAAGCCGGCGTCGCGTGTTTTTTTTAGCGCTTGATTAACGACGCTTCATTGACCTTGCATGCATGATCGTCCCGCAAGCAATCAGGGTGCAAGGCTGGTCTTATTGCCCATCCAGATAGGCTCCTGCCGATAGACCGGCCCCAGAGCTGCCGCATCACGCAACACCGCCTCAGACACGGAGGAGAAGTTTGCCGGCGAGATGCCGCCATCTTTCAGCATAGCTTTGAGCAAATGATAAGAGAACAGGCGATGGCCGCGCGGGCGCAACGCATTCGCAAAATCTGCAGGTCCGCCCGCAGCAAGCACTGTCAGATGCCGGTTAGGTGGTGGTGAAATACCTTCAGTAGGCACCACCAGAATCGGCGCCACATCACGATAGATCAGTTCATTGTTGTCAGTGCGGCCGGAGAAGCAGGTATCGAGTACTACCAGTATTTGGGCCGCTTCATTTTTTGTCAGCGTCTTGTAGATTTCCTGTAAGCGGAACGGCACCTCGTCAATCGTATTAACTGAAGCATCCTGCGGTACCAGCAAGGTATTCTGGCCATCAGGTGAAGGTGCGCCGTGACCGGCATAATAAAAAATAAGCCGGTCATTTTTTGTCAGGCGCGCACTCATACTGCGCAATCTTGACATCAGGCGCACGCCGGTGGCTTCTTCGTTGACCAGCGTAATCATGCGCTCTGGCGTCACGCCATACTGGCGCCGTAATAATTCGGCAAAGCTGCTGGCCGAGCGATCTGCGAAGGCAACTTTAGGCAGCTCGGCATAATCAGTGATGCCGACTATGATGGCATAGGTATTCGATTTGCCGGTTACGGCAGGAAGTTTCGCAATGCGCTCTTGCAGATCATCCTTGTAATCGCCATCGTCAAATTTTTTCAGGCGCGATTCCAGACGCTTGATCTCTTCATTCAGGCGCTCTTTTTCGGAACTGGCCTCTTGCTTCTTGCGTACTTCGCTGCGCAATGCCTCAAGGCGCTCGCGCAACCGGCGGCTTTCCGGATCTTCCTTCAGATCCAGCGCCTGCGCAGAAATATTACCGGCATCGATTTTTCTCAGCGTCTGCAAGGTATTGGCCTGGCCACTCTCGAGCTTGACCGTTTCCAGGGGCGGCAATTCGGCATTATCGACAAAGCGCATGTCGAGCACACGGTTATCTACCAGCAAACTGGCAGAAGATGGCGTAATCGATTTATCTGTGACCGCAAAACGCAGGAACGGGCGCGCCTTGAACAGATTCTGTTTCAATGACCTCGCCTCAGCAGGACTGACGCTGCTCTGGCTGACCATGGTGAAACTCACCGGCGCACGTTCGGCCTGCGAGATGCCCGACACGCTGACAATGAAACGCTGCAGGTCTGCGTCATAGGCCACTGATTTAACTTCAGGATCACCGATCAGATCCGACAGGGACTCGCTCATTAAAGACAAAAGCTGCGGGCGCGGCAAGCTCCGCGGGACCGAATCCATGAATTCACGGATCTGGCGATTGAGTTGTTCGACTTGCTGGTTATAGCGTCGGACTTTTTCTTCTTCACTGGCGCGCGTATTACGTACGCGCTCGTTGAACGCGGCAGTCGATTCAAATTCATCGCGCGTGAGCGTGACTTCGGGCGATGGCTTGGAACGACTGACTGCATTTTTTGCGTTCTGCAGTTCTACTGGCATTTCACCCAGGCGCTTGAGCTGCTTTTCAACACGGCGCTGAGTCTCGGCAGTAATGTCTTTCCAGGTTGCGACGCGGTTACGGCCGGTACGCGCAGGCCTGGCAGGTGCCTCGCCGATCAGATCAAGATCTGCAGCCCACACCAGATCCTGGCTTTTGCGCGTCTCTGCAATCAGGCGCCATGCATCGGTTGCCTTGAATGAAAACTGGCGCACGGTAGGTAAATTGGTATCGGCCACATCTGTGCGGCAACCTACGCAAGCAATATTGAGATCAAGCTCGCGCTTATCAATTTGCACCAGAGGGAAAATATCGCCGGAAAGATCCAGCTCGGCCACGCCCTTCTCATCAAGCTTGAGCGAGCGTTTTTGTATCGCGCCCAGTCCGCGTATCTCGATGGTGCCGGATTTCATCGGCACCGTGACCCATTCGAAACGTCCGGTAGGCACAGCCTTTTGCACGTCGGGCTCCTCACTGATCACACGCTCGGAGGTTTGCTGACCGACCGTCTCATTATAAAAGTCTTTCGGTGCAAACAATGGATAAATACCGACAGTAATTGCCGCTGCCAGCGTCGTACCTACAGGATTTGCACGCTTTCCCGATACCTGTTTTTTTCTGACCATCGGCGCCTCATACTCCGGCGAGTACAGCTTTTCTGTCATTTTGATTTGCAAAATGCCGCGGCTGTTGACGGTGACTGATTCCAGTCCCTGATATTTTTTTTGCGCGATCGACGGATTGAGATAACGCGACTTGCCTGTCACCTCGGATACCTGTTGCGTGTAATTGCCGCCGCATGCGGCCAGCAATAATGGCAATAACATGACAGGCCAGCGCAACAAGCGAACGTGTGCCTGAGCAGATTTCAATAACAAGCCCGAAACTGTCGCGCGTAAAGGTAAAGATAAGGCCGGCATTATTTTTCTGACCTGCATGCAAAGAGAGGAACGGCTGAGAACTAAATCGTATTAAATTTGATTATAAACAAGAAGACCGCTCAGACGGGGCCGGCAAAAATAATAGGCCGGAATCAGGCGGCGGTACAAAGTAAGGCCAGATGAAAGAACTTACTTTTTTAGAAACAAGCGAGATGCCAATCTGTTATTTTTTTCTGTAAGCTACCAATCAAACGTGCATTTTGCCGGTGCATTTAACGCGGTAGTCGCCAATTAAATCGGATGGCAAGGAACCTTAGCGTATAAGCACCGATCAGGGTACCTGCCATATCGCCCACAGCCATGCGCATGACCTGGCTCGCTTCTTTAAGCTGTTCAGGATAAAAAGCCAGCCACAGTAGATGATGAAGCAAGGTATTGGCGAGCGCACAAATAATCGTCAGGATGATCCAGTCAGTGCCGCGCTTGATATCCACCGGGCGACCAAAACTGATTGAAAACAAAACAAACGCGCACAGTCCGCTTAATGATGAAACCAGAATATTCGGACCATACTCAAGCAATGGCGTATCGTAAAAAAATACCAGCAAAAACCCACCTAACATCGTAGCCAGCGTACCCCAGAGATTACCCAGCACCAGTACATTGGCCAATCGGAGAAAAGCTGGAATGTAGATCAGTGAGATATGGGGTGAGAATTCAGTGAGCTGAAACACCCAGCCGTTGATAAGATGGGCTGCTGCATAAATAATGCCTGCCAAAACAACGGCAACGACTACACCTGGAATCGGGATCATGTGGATGAAGATGAACTGGACTCTGCCAAGTATAGTGCATGCAGATTTATTTCATTCACCTGTTCAACTGGCAGATCAAAAGCCAGCCTGCCCTGCTTTAATCCAATGACTCTGGTTGCCAGTAATGGCAGCAGGTTCATATTATGTACAACGGTAATGAGCGTTGCTGATTCGGCTGCTCGAACCAGTAACTTACACACGTCAGCAGCCGCTGCCGGATCAAGCGCGGCAGTCGGCTCATCAGCTAAAATCAAGTTCGGCTGCTGCAACAGCAGCCGGGCGATTGCTACCCGTTGTTTTTCACCACCCGATAAGACATCTGTCCGATACGCTGCACGAGAAGCGAGACCTACTGCATCCAGCGCAGCATGTGCACTTTGAATTTCATGTTGCGGGTAATGACCCAATATACCGGACCAGTGCTGATGGCGACCAAGACAGCCTATCAGTACATTATCAATCGCACTTAGCCGTGCAACCAGATGCAGACTCTGCAGTACTTGCCCGATCTCGGTACGCAATAAGCGCAGTGCATCGGGTTGAATGGTTTGATGTAGTTCTCTGCCAAGCACAACCAGCTTACCGGAACTTGGCTGCATAAAACCCGTCAAGAGTTTTAATAACGTTGATTTACCTGCACCATTGTGGCCGACAATTGCAATACGCTCTCCCTCAGTTACTGACAATTTGGGTATGTCAAGCAGAAGACGCCCGTTAATCAGGCAACGCAGGTTTTCAATATGAATCATCAATCTCTTCATATCAATGCCCGACGGATGCGACGGCTTAACGCATCAAAAGATGTCACCAATATGAACACAATGAGCAAGAGTGTTGAAAGCCTGCTCCACTGGAATAATGCGGTCGCCTCGGTAATCAATTGACCTAATCCACCGGCACCAATAATGCCGAGTATTGTGGAATCCCGAATATTGAATTCCCAGATATACAGATGGCTCGATATAAACTGTGGCAAGACCGCTGGCAGCACGGCATGCGAAAAGACCTGCGCACGATTGGCGCCTACGCTGCGCACAGCATCTATCGATCCCATGTCGATAGATTCAATGGCTTCAGCAAACAACTTGCCATAGGTACCCATTGAATGCAGCGCAATGGCCAGAATGCCGGCTGTCGGCCCCAGGCCGATGATGCCCACTATGACCAATCCGAATACCAGCGTATGAATTGAGCGGCAAATATCCAGGATTGTCTTGGCTGCCAATGATAAAAAATAATACGCCCCCAGATTTCTGGCCGCAACGATTGCCATAGGCAGCGCCAATAATGCGCCTAGCAGCGAGCCCAGCGTAGCAATACAAATAGTTGTCCAGCCAGCCCTCGCAACTGCGCCCAGATAGCCAACCTCGATCTGCTGCCTGTTCTCGACCCGCAGCAAGCTGCCATCATCGCTGCGATATTCCAGATGCTGGTTACCAAACCAAACATCCAGAAAACTCGGATAAGAAAATTCTCTGGCAGTCTTGATGAGATTGGCAACAGGATTTCTACCCAATGACAGTTCATTGTCGATAGCCAGAGTTACCAGGCAGACGATAATCAAAAAAATATAAGCAAGCGTAAGCAGAATGAATCCGGAATATCTGCCTTTCATCATTCTGCCTTCATGTGACATCATTATTTTGCCTGCAGCTTGCCGGTTGCCAGGCCCGCATCACGGATGGCCTTATAAAACGTATTGTCTCTGCTGACAAAGCCCGTATAGTGCGGCGGTAAAAGTTCTGGCTTGGATTTCAGTTGTTCACTCACATTTTCCAGTGCAGACTGCAGCTTGGCGACCAGTGCCTTATCGGCATACAGCGTCTTGCTGACGGCAAAAGCATCATTCGGTAGCGGTGCTGATTGCCAGATCACCACCGACTGGTTGGCCTTGATCAGGCCCTGCTCGATCATCATATTGCGATTACGGTTGTAATCCGCGCCGGCATCGATATTACCTTGTGTAACCTGCGTCTCTATCGCCTGATGGGAAGTATGGATAATTTTTGAGAAATAGGTTTCAGGATTAATCCCTTGCGTCATAAAAAAATGAAATGGAATTAAAAATCCTGATGTCGATCCCTTGTCACCAAACGCAAAGGTTTTGCCTTTGAGGTCCGCGATTGTTTTAATCCCCGATTGCGGATGCGTGATAAATATGGAGTAATACTCAGGCTTACCGTCATAGAGAATCGTGGAAACGACTTGTGCACCGGACTGATGATTAGCCAGCACATATCCCCATGGTCCCAGCAAAGCTATATCGGTCTCACCATTAGCCAGGGATTTTGCCAGCCCTTCCCAGCTATCGACGGTCCTTAATTCAACCGGTCTGTTAAGCCTGGCAGACAGATAATTGGCAAGCGGGCGGTAAGTTGCATCGTTTTTGTCTTTATCAGGCTGGAACATGCCAACCCCGAATTTCAAGGGTGGCTCTTGCGCCATTGAAGGTATGGCAAGCAACGCGAAGAAGAAAAATACAAAGCCTTTGTATAAAGTATTCATCTGTGCTCCTGTATTGAATGGCCAACCTAAAGTTCCAGCAGATTTCATGCCAGAAAATAGCCCATATCAAAATGATCACTATTTCGCGAAAATCCTTTACTTATATGCGCTACTCAACGTTTACAGTCCAAACACCGCGACAGGCGTCACACTGCGGCTGTTACAGGTATAACCGGAGCAGCAACCTGCAGCCGTTATCATTATTTAGTGACTGGGCAGTGCAAACCCGTTATTTGCCCAACCTTTAAAAGCTGTCGCTGCGAGTTCTGCATAGTCTTGCCTGACTTTACCGGGGATCACTTTCGGAATAACCGGGATATACGCATAGTTTTCATCCTGAAACTGGAATGCTTCATACCAGGCACCACACACCACGGCTTCTTCATGCAATCCATCACGCCTGGCTGAATAATTTTCAACTGCATCCCTGACGATCAGGTCACGTCGGCTTTTCATTTCTGCCACTGTCAGCAGATTATTTTTTTCGCCCGCATACACACGTAAAAAATTTGAGGCCATCGCCTGGAATTTTTTCTCATTATTTTTATCACTTCCAGCCGTACCGGAAATAATGAAATACACTGCAGCGCAACGTAACAACTGGGCTTCAATTTTTGAGTCGGGCTTAGCAGAAGCAGATGAATCAGCATTGCTATCGGCACAAATCATTGTCATTGCGAACAATAAAATCAATAGCGCCACAGCATAATTTTTCATAATGAAAATTCCAAAATGGTATAAAAACAAGCAATCTGATTATTTCCCCTACTATGCGTCTACAGCGGCTTAGAGCTCAGTAATCACTGTCTGAGAATTATATATGTAGATTCGGCAAGAAAATATTCCCGCACAAATTCATCCTGCCGGACTCAGGTTGGATGCTACCGCTTCGCGCGGTAAATAGCTGCTCCGTAATCGCGAAGTTTTTTCTGCAAACCTTATCTAGGCTGTGCTCTATCGTAAAAAATACTAAGCCGAGCCTGTTATTAAAATCTTTGCAATCGCTGAACTTCAAAAGCTCCTCCTTATCCTACCCACCTATGTTATTTTTTATGGAAGGAGTGAAGATGAAAAATTTCGCCTTAGTTGCACTCGCCGCATTATTGGTCACAACGGGGAATGCAGCATTCGCAGAACAAAAAATTGCAATACCGGCCACACCGGTCGAAATGTCAGATGCGCAAATGATGAAAGTGACTGCAGGTCTGGCAAATTTCAACAATCTTGTGGCAGTAGACGTCAGCAATGTACTGAGCAATAATGATGTACAGGTCGCCGTACCAGTCAATGCTGCTGTCGCAGTTGGCGCAGTCGGTATATTGAGCCGTCAGACAGGCATACTGACTGGTGCCGCATCTCCTGGCAGGACGAATCAACAGCAATAAACGTGCAATCTCCGAACGTAACACACAACGCTCCTGCCAGAACGGCAGGAGCATTTTGTTTTCATCTTACAGTATGCTTAATATCATTTTTATTTGTCGCTTGTTCTACACCATCGACAACGCATACAACATGGAAACCTGTCATTTCCCTACTTGAACAGCGACAGCACCATGTAGTCATTCAACAATGGGATTTAAGTTGCGGGGCAGCTGCGATAGCAACGCTACTGAACTATCAGTATGGGCTGTCACTGTCAGAAAAACAGATTGCGGAATCCATGCTTAGTCGCACCCATCCGTTGACAGTACGTATTCAGGGTGGCTTCTCGCTTCTTGATTTGAAACGATATGCGCAATCGCAAGGTTTTCAAGGAAAGGCCTACCAGAATCTAGGGTTCATGCATCTGCTCGCCTTGCAGCCTGCTATCGTTCCAGTCAATCTGGGTGACTATAATCACTTCGTGCTATTTCGCGGTGCAGTTGGTGATTTGGTACTTTTGGCTGATCCGGCCTTCGGCAATCGCAGCATATCGCGGCAGAAATTCGAGCGCGGTTGGCTTGGACATATCGCATTTATCGTCAAGCGTCCCGACTATCTTGCGCCATCTAATCAGCTGGGAATAGAAGCTATCGATTTCATCAGGGTGCCGAGTGCCGTTATCAGGCAAGCTTTCAACTGATATTCCGGGCACCAATTTTTCCCGGTCGGAGAGCATGTCTTGTCGAATGTACGATCACTTTGCTTAAAGAGAAAAATCTTTATTGTTTTATTGACAGTAACTGCGTTAGATAGTCCAGCTGCCGATTCCGGGCAATATTCACAAAAAAAAATTGCACAGCTGCTCATGCAATTGGATGTCAACGACAAGCAAATTACTGATCTCGTTGCAAGACTTTATGCGCTTGAAGCACGTCTTTCCTTACTTGAGCAGCTCCTTAGGCAAACTCGGAATAGCAGCGACTATGTAGCGACAGCCCGCCTGGATGACACCTCAACAATATCACCCCCTCCAACTCCGGAGCGAACCCAGACACCAGCAACAGCTATCGATACGACTCTTCCCGGGGATACGCCTGCAAAAGAGGACATGTCGCGTGCTTTAGAGCGCGCATTAATTCGGGAGGGTGGCCTGGTATTGCCTGTCGGTGTGTTCGAGCTTGAGCCTAGATTACGCTATCAACATCGCTCAACTCAGCAACTCGAACTGATCTCTCTGAGCGGGCAATCACAAATAGCGACTGTCAACAGAAAGCTCGATCTGTATCAAGCAAGCTTGGCCGGCCGTATCGGTCTGCCATTAACAATGCAAATTGAGTTCCAGACTCCCTATGCAAGCAACCGGGAGCAAACCGAAGTCAGCAGTAGCTTTGATCATAGGCAGTACATGCAGGGATTGGGCAATACTGAGATCAGCCTCACTAAACAACTGGCAATGAAACCGGATGGTTCTGGTTTATTAGGCTCGGTAAGATGGTCCGGACAAGGTAGCGCAGAAAATTTTGGATCGGCTGTCGCAACAGGTAGCAGCTTTGGGTCATATCAGGCTAGCTTATTGTTCGTCACGCGACGTGACCCGGTCGTATTATTTGGCGGACTATCCTATACAGTGAACCGCCAACGGCGAATAGAGGGCAGCATCATCGATCCCGCAGACACCATGACTGTACGAATGGGTTCCATCATCGCGCTTAGTCCTGATACATCATTGCGACTGGGGCTTGATATAAGTCGTACCAGCTATCTACGACAAAATGCGATCAAAATCGCCGGTAGCAGCGCACAGCTAGGAGAATTCAGTACTGGATTTTCATTTGTACTCACACCGCGCATCTTGCTTGGCGTAGAAGCAGGAATAGGATTGACTCCGGCTTCGCCAGATTTTCGGATCGGCTTGTCAATGCCGATCCGATTTTAAACAGGCATATGTTTACCAAAAAATCATTCTTTCTGCGGATTCGCAAATTATGGCTCATCGTCTTCCCTTATGCTCACTGCTGAAAATTTCAGGGGGCAGCATTCGTTACCCTTCGCTTTTCAACTGTAATTATCAACCATCCGTCGAGAAATGACTGACGTCTGCAGCCCATTCTTATTATGAGGACTCCCATGAAAACTATGATCTTTACAGGCCTGCTTGGTCTATTTAGCTTTTTTTCTCAAGTTGCGCATGCCCAGCTAGCCAAGCCTAATGATGCGCAGATTGCCGCAATTGTCGTAGCTGCCAATACTGTTGATATCAACGCCGGCAAACTGGCACAAAAACAAGCATCTGATCAAACTGTGAAAGCTTTTGCAAAACAGATGGTAACCGATCATACCGGTGTGAATAAAGAAGCAAGCGATCTGGTGAAGAAACTGAATTTGACGCCGGAAGATAATGAGTCGAGCAATAGCCTGAAAAAAGATGGTGAAGCTACGATTGAAAAACTCAAAAGTATGAAAGCCAAGGAATTCGACAGGGCCTATATTGATAATGAGGTGAAATATCATCAGAGCGTGATCGACACCATGGACAATACATTAATACCAAGCGCACAACATGCATCACTAAAATCTCTGCTACTCAAAGTTAGGCCTGCATTCGTTTCCCATTTGGAGCACGCGAAGAAATTGCAGTCGTCGATGAAATAGCACGGAAAAATTTATCCGGAAGATGATGACATGTCTTTCAATCTGCGCATGACCGACAAGCATCGATTATTTTCAATGGCCTTTATCCTGTTACTAGGATTAACGACAAGTACAGCTGCCAGAAACTATACGATTACGATTGATGGCGTAAAGTATGCCCCCTCCTTCATAGAGGTTGTTGAGGGGGATGTCATCATCTGGAAAAATCGGGATCCGTTCCCACATACTGTGACGGCCATGGACCGGCAATTCGATTCTGGCGAAATGCCAGCTGGTGGCGATTGGCAATGGACACCAAAGAAAACCGGTGGATTTCCCTATTTCTGCACGCTGCATCCTGCAATGCAAGGTACTGTGATTGTAAAAAAAGCCAAAACAGATCGACTGCGTTGATTACTGCCCTGGCCCCGAAATGCGCAATTCTGCGCACACAGGAGAATATTCCTTGTTATAGCCCGTCGATAACAATTTTCTCAATTCGTGGTGGATGCAAATTTAATTTTTCTGCATTGCCTCCTGCAGATCCGGCAATAATCTTTTTGCCGCACGCTCTCCTGACTGCCTTGCATGTTCAAAAAATGTCTGCGTAGGCCAGGAGTTAAAACTCATCTCCGGATGAATCACAAAATCTGCATGAATTAATTCCGGATCAATTCTTGCGCGTCGCTTTGCTTCTCTTTCAAGGCGCGATGGCGAGACACCTGTAGGCGCACTGCCCGGTATGGCAGTGACGTCAACCGCAATGACAAACGTTGCTCCGGCCTGTCTGGCAGCGCGTACAGCAACAGGCAATGATTCATCACCATCTTCATATTCAATACCCTCGATACCCACCGGAGAAAATATTTTTCTTACCGCGCTTGATGCCCGAACAGCCACACCTACATTCCCTGAATTAAAGAACACCGGCTGTTTATCACTAATCCGCGTGGCAACTGCGATAAATTTTCTTGGCATGGACTCTATCTTCTTAACATGTAACCGCTCGTTTACAAAATTTTGTAGTCTTTGACCATGAATCCAGCCGCGATCCGCAAATATTGAAAAATCAAACACTGTCAGCGGGCCACCCTCCCTTGAAAATGTATCAATTTGTGATGCGTTATAACCATTGGCCCAGAATGCACCTATTAAGGAGCCGACGCTTGAGCCAACGATCAAGTCATATTCGATGCCCGCATCTTCCAATACCTTCATTACGCCTATATGTGCATAGCCACGCGGGCCACCACTTCCCAATACCAATGCGACTTTGGGTCGGGGCGTCATCTGAGGTACGACCAATAAAGGGCTGGGACTATCGGATTCGGTGTAATTAAAACTGGTGCATCCTGCAAACGGCAATGATGCCAGGGACAACACTGCAATGCTTGTAGCCCGACGAAGTGTATTAGTCATTTTTCTTCATGAATTCATCTGAATAGCCAGAATCCAATGCTGATTTAATCATGAGCATCAAGAACTCTTGAGATTGTTTTTGTACGCCTTTGGAAAGAACCAGATGCTGCATCACATTGGACTGCGCTATAGTGGCCATCCCATGTAGTGCCGACCATATAAACATCGCTTCCAGCTCCGCTTGTTTTTTTACATTCTTTTTTTCTCCGTGCTTATTAAGCAGGCTCTGTCTCAACACATCAAATGCATGTACCGCATACTTGACCATATCAGGGTGCGCTGCCGGCTCCGGCCAGGGCGTACCGAACATTAACCGGTATTCCAGCGGCTTGCGTGACGCGTAGGCCATATATGCTTCACCCATCCCCCTCAATTCATCATTCGTTTTTTTCTTAGATTTTTCATCGATAAAATTCGCGAAATCCTCAAAACACCTGCGCATGATCTCTGCAAGAAGATGATCCCGGCTCGGGAAGTGCCGGTACGGTGCCTGATGCGAGATATTCAGCTTTCTGGATACATCCCGCATGCTCAGTCCTTCTACGCCCTGCTCGGCAATTACCTCTCTGGCAGCCTGGATACAGGCTTCTTTTAATTCAAGATCATTAATCAATTTGGCCATACGACAAATTTCCTTCAGTGAGGCAGGTGTTTTGTCATTGTACCCATGATCGAACTCATGATTTTTACGCGGACCATTCTTGGTGCCGTTGATAAGGCTAACGACCTTAATTTTGCCAACCAGCCGGGATGGATAATTTTTTGATGTCCCAGCGCTTTCAGGGACTGCCGGGCGACCACTTCAGGTTTTGCTGTTTGCCCCATCTGCATCTGCGATCTGGTGGCGAAACCGGTGGAGACCGGTCCCGGGGCTACGATTAATAAATCAATACCGCTGCCCTGCCATTCTTCCTGTAGTCCCTCGCCGAGGGTTTGGATATATGCCTTGGTTGCTGCATAGTGTGCCGACCTTGCCGCGCCCTGGGTGGCTACGATAGAACTTAGAAGAATCACCCCGCCACGCCCTTTTGACTTGAATATGCGACCCATATGGAAAAGCATCTTCGTCACTGCGGTGCAATTGACATCCAACATATTGAGCTCTTTATCCAGATCGTTATCGAGGAAGTTTCCCGCCGTACCGTAGCCTGCATTACAAACCACTAAACCAAGATCAAGCTGATCGGTCATTTGAAATACTTTTTCCACATCTTCTGATATCGATAAATCTGCACTGAGTACAGGGCTCAACACGCCGTACTGCGCTTCCAGACTGCGCGCCAATTCTTGCAAACGATCGGATCGCCGCGCGACCAGAACAATATTTATCCCGGCTTTTGTCAATTCCTCTGCAAAACAGGCACCTATACCCTCTGAAGCACCGGTGACGAGCGCATAAGGTCCGTAGCGCCTGGCTAGTTCACTGCTTTGCATCTTGAATCCCCTTAATGTTGACAATGTCTACATCCTAGATCAGAATAGTTGACGGTGTCAACTAAAAGGGGATTTCATGTCTGTCCAGATATTGAGCAATACCGCTTCATGGCTTCATTCTGCCTGGCAGGCCATGACCACAGGCTCCAGGATGTTGATAGCTTACGGTGCATTCATGTGGCTAGCTTTGGCGCTGACCTGGCTCTTGTCTGCTCATGATGTACGCACCATCCGCGACATTGGCGTTTGGGTCAAACCCATGAAATTCATGGCGGCCACGGCTCTTTTTGCCTGGACCACTGTATGGGTCAGCCATTTAGCCAACCCGTCTGTGACGAATGGCGCTGCCTACAATTGGATCTGCGCGCTGATTATTAGCACTTCATTGTTTGAAGTGGTCTACATTACTTTTCAGGCATCGCAAGGAGCAGCTTCGCATTACAACACCAGTGACCCGATGCATGCGCTGCTGTTTGGCGTCATGGCTTTGGCTGCAGTCGGATTAACTGCAACGCAAGGCTGGCTGGGTTGGGAGATTTGGAAAAACACACAACAAACTTCTGTGGTCACGCAAAGCGTAGTGACCGGATTACTACTGACTTTTTTATTCTCAACCGTCAGTGGATTTCTTTTAGGAGGAAACCAACCACCTGCTGGTCAGGGCCTGCCGATTGTAGGATGGCACCTTCACCATGACATACGACCATCACATTTTCTGGGTGTACATGCCCAGCAATTGATCCCATTGTGGGGCTTGTTTGCAGAACGCTTTTTAGGAACCTATGCAACGCAAGGTTTACATATCGGATCAGCTTTCTATGCGATTACCTGGGCTGCGTTGACGTGGGCCGCTGTTGCTGGCTGAGTCAGTGAGCGCAATAAAAATATAGTCAGGGTGCAACCGAAGTGTAGCTGACACATGCGCACCAGGGCGACAGCAAAAGCTGCGAATGCGCAGAAACTACTTGTTCCCTTGCTTGACGCACTCCAGCGTCTTATGCCAAAACTTTAGCCCGGAACCGCCATATTCTTCTGGCAGCATCAACATACTCAGATGCACCGACTCGAGTTCTTTCATGCGGTGAAAGCTCATTAAACCACGGCGATCCATTTCTTTATAAGCCGCACAGTTCGCACCTATCTCACCAACATCCGGATCTTGAGCATGGGCGCATTCATGAAAATATACAAAATCCCAGATCGCTGGCGCACCTTTGGCATTTCTTTTATGCGCCTCGGCATCGATGATGATGGTCGGCCAGCCATTTGAGTCCAAGCGCATGACGGCTACCGCGCGACCAAGTTCAGGGTTTCTATCTTCGGGATTGCGGTAGGAATTCCAGATTTCGGTGGCAATGCCTTTTTTTTCACCATAAGCAAAATGACATTGCACATCATCGCCGTTCGACAGCGTAAATCCGAACGCTGAGTGAGCAAAGGCTAGTGCAGTATAAAGAGAACATATCACCCAAAGATTTTTTATGATCATGCGCAAGATTTGCTTTCAACTCAGAACCCATCACTCAGAAAAACCCGCACGCTTAATACCTGCTTCCGCAATTTGCTCATCCTGTTGTGAGGTTACGCCACTGACACCAATTGCACCGACAGTCTGACCATTCACCACGACAGGCACGCCACCCTGTAGCAAGACCGCATTCGGCAAAGTCACCACTGACGGGCGCGTCTTCACAACTTCTTCCCATAATCTGGTCGGTCGCCGAAACATAGCTGCAGTGCGCGCCTTGCCTATCGCAACATCAATACTGCCGGACTGTGAGCCATCCATGCGTTGAAAACTTAGCAGCTGACCAGCATTGTCCACCACTGCAATATTTACCAGCCAATTGTTAGCCTTGGCCTCGACAATGGCACCAGCAATAAGTTTGTTTGCAGCCTCAAGACTCAGCGTTTTACGCTCCAGCAGTTGCGCATCGGCGTTCGATACGACCAAACCCAAGAACACTGGCAAGATAAAAACAGCATATTGTTTGAAAAACGATCTGATCATGGTTCTATCCTTTTATTTTTATAACATTAAGTAAACAATATGCAAAAAGGCCGAGTAGTAGCCTTATCGGATTGATAAACCGGCAATTGAACAACTCAATTTTATGGGCAAACTGATTCGCCAGCATCAGGAAAGATTTGGTGCGCTAGTTTCGGCTGGTACGCCGAACCCTTCGCTTCCCCGGCGTGAAGTCCGCAGGGACTTCACTTCTATCCTAAACAACAATGCCCCTCGCGGGGCATTTGAAAAACGTGGCGGAGAGAGGGGATTCGCCTACGCATCGCAGGCCGCGGTTCGGCTTGCAAGCCGAACCCTTCGTATCCCCCGCGCGATGTCCGCAGGGACATCGCTTCTCTCCAAAAACAAAGCCCTTTGCTCACGCAAAGGGCTTTTATATCTGGCGGAGAGAGGGGGATTCGAACCCCCGGTAGGCTATGAACCTACACACGCTTTCCAGGCGTGCGACTTAAACCACTCATCCATCTCTCCGGAATATTTCCGTTCGGGACAACCTTGAACGAAGCCAGAGATTATAGCAAACGTTTGCGGCTTTACGCCCTTTAAAAAAAAAGCCACTTCGCCCGAGGGCGAAGTGGCGACTAGGCTCAGTGACGATCGGAGTTCGTCGCTTTACCTTCCCCCAACGAGACTTGTTATTGCGCCTGCTTTAACTGATCCAATATCGCCGGATTCTCCAGCGTTGAAATATCCTGGGTGATTTCCTCGCCCTTGGCCAAAACGCGCAACAGGCGCCGCATGATCTTGCCGGAGCGGGTCTTAGGCAGGTTGTCACCAAAACGGATTTCTTTGGGCTTGGCGATCGGGCCGATTTCCCTGCCGACCCAGTCACGCAGGTCTTTGGCGATTTGTTTGGCTTCATCGCCAGTCGGGCGTGTGCGCTTTAAAACCACAAATGCGCAAATCGATTCGCCCGTTGTTTCATCTGGCTTGCCTACCACCGCAGCTTCCGCCACCAACGGATTGGCGACCAATGCTGATTCAATTTCCATCGTACCCATGCGGTGACCGGAAACATTCAGCACGTCATCAATACGGCCTGTGATCGTGAAATAGCCAGTATCTTTGTTGCGGATCGCACCATCGCCTGCGAGGTAAAGCTTTTTGCCGAATTCTTCAGGAAAGTAGCTCTTGATAAAACGATCAGGATCATTCCAGATGGTGCGGATCATGGATGGCCATGGACGCTTGACGACCAGAATACCGCCATGCCCATTCGGCAGATCATGTCCAGTCTCATCAACGATGGCTGTCATGATGCCAGGCAGTGGCAAGGTGCAGGAACCAGGCACCAGCGGTGTTGCCCCCGGTAGCGGTGTAATCATATGGCCGCCGGTTTCTGTCTGCCAGAAGGTATCGACGATCGGGCATTTCTCTCCACCGACATTTTTGTAGTACCACATCCATGCCTCAGGATTGATCGGCTCACCGACTGATCCTAAAAGTCGCAGTGTCGACAGATCAAATTTATTCGGATGCACATTTGCATCCGCATCAGCTGCTTTGATCAGCGAGCGAATTGCCGTTGGTGCCGTATAGAAGATCGTGGTCTTGTGGCGCGCAATCATGTCCCAGAAACGGCCAGCGTTCGGATAGGTCGGTACGCCTTCGAAGACGATTTGTGTTGCGCCCACTGCCAGCGGACCATAGGCGATATAGCTATGGCCGGTGACCCAGCCAATGTCGGCCGTGCACCAGAACACATCGGCTGGCTTGATATCAAACGTCCATTTCATCGTCAGTGCTGCCCACAGCAAATAGCCACCGGATGCATGCTGTACGCCCTTGGGCTTGCCTGTGGAGCCAGAGGTATACAGAATGAACAGCGGATGTTCTGCGCTGACCCACTCAGGCTCGCACTGATCAGACTGCTTATCCATTAATTCATGCAGCCAGATATCACGACCTGCTGCGAAATTGATATTGCCTTTGGTACGCTGATAAACGATGACGTTCCTGATTGCTTCGCAACCACCAAGCGCTAACGCTTCATCAGCGATGGATTTGAGCGGCAGCTGTTTACCACCACGTACTTGTTCATCTGCAGTGATGACGGCGACTGCACCAGCATCGATGATGCGTTCCTGCAAAGACTTCGCAGAGAAACCACCGAATACGACGGAGTGCGTCGCACCGATGCGCGCACAGGCCTGCATCGCAGCCACGCCTTCGACCGACATCGGCATATAGATAATGACGCGATCACCTTTTTTGATGCCCAGCGACTTCAAGCCATTGGCCAGCTTACATACCTTCTGGTGCAGCTCGCGATAAGTCAGCTTGGTGACTTGCGCATCATCCGACTCAAAAATAATTGCAGTCTTCTCAGCATTACCGTTTTTCAGGTTGCGATCGAGGCAGTTGTAGGAAACGTTCAGCAGACCATCTTCAAACCATTTGTAAAACGGTGCATGCGATTCATCCAGCGTCTTGGTAAAAGGCTTGTGCCATTCCAGCGTCTCTTTGGCAAGGCGCGCCCAGAATCCTTCATAGTCGCGCTCGGCTTCTTCACACAATGCCTGATAAGCTTGCATGCTCCCGATCGCGGCATTCTTCACGAAACCTGCAGGCGGATTAAAGATGCGATGCTCTTGCATCAGGGACTCAATCTCTGACATGTTGTCTCCTACATTAGAATAATTTTCACTAAAGATAGGCGCTTACGCTTACTTAAGGCTTACACAAAATGTTGATTTGATAAGCCTTTCCCAAATTGACCTAAAAACAGTGCTTTGCCCGTGTAAAATGTGCCTCTGCGCTTTCCTTGCTATAAGACTAAATCTTTCAGATGAACTCCGAGCAAAGCCCCCACAATTCAAACGCCAGGCTGCCCGCTCTTGCCAATTTCATATGGATGGCCCGCTGTTTACTGATGTCGTTTTGCCCGGCCCTGATTCTGGCACGCGCCGCATAGCAGTAGATACAGACAAGCATGAAGCCCGACGTATTTTATTGATTCAATTCGACTAACTGACTTTTATCATGACCATCATCAAACAAGAAGACCTGATCGAATCCGTTGCCGCCGCTCTGCAATACATTAGCTACTATCATCCGGTCGACTACATACAGCACCTGGCGCACGCCTATGAATACGAACAAAGTCCTGCAGCCAAGGACGCAATTGCACAGATCCTGACAAATTCGCGCATGTGCGCCGAGGGCAAACGCCCGATATGTCAGGACACCGGTATCGTCAATGTATTCTTAAAAATCGGCATGGATGTCCGCTTCGAAGGCTTTAGCGGCTCGATTACTGATGCAATCAATGCAGGCGTGCGTCGTGCCTACAATCATCCTGACAACAAACTGCGCGCGTCCATCGTCGATGATCCGCAGTTTGCGCGCAAAAACACCGGCGACAATACGCCAGCCGTTGTGCACATGGAACTCGTGCCAGGCAATACGGTTGATGTGCAAGTCGCAGCCAAGGGCGGCGGCTCTGAGAACAAGACAAAATTCATCATGCTCAATCCATCTGATTCACTGGTGGACTGGGTGCTCAAGACGGTACCGACGATGGGTGCGGGCTGGTGCCCTCCCGGCATGCTGGGCATAGGCATAGGCGGCACGGCAGAGCGCGCGATGTTAATGGCGAAACAATCGCTGATGGATGATATCGACATGACTGCGCTGATTGCACGCGGCCCGCAAAACAAGACAGAAGAATTACGCATTGAGCTCTACCAGAAAGTCAATGCGCTGGGCATTGGTGCGCAAGGGCTAGGCGGTCTCACCACGGTACTCGATGTGAAGATCCATATGCATCCGACACATGCCGCATCCAAACCTGTGGCCATGATTCCAAATTGTGCCGCAACGCGCCACGGACATTTTGTGCTCGATGGTTCGGGCCCGGCGTATATGGAGCCACCTTCGCTGTCAGACTGGCCAGACGTTCAGTGGATGCCGGATACGGAAAAATCCAAGCGCATTGATCTTGATACGCTCACGCGAGAAGAAGTCGCTTCCTGGAAGCCGGGCCAGACCCTGCTTTTAAACGGCAAAATGCTGACCGGCCGTGATGCAGCACACAAGCGCATACAAGACATGCTGGCCAGGGGTGAAAGCCTGCCCGTCGATTTTAAAAACCGCGTGATCTACTATGTGGGCCCGGTCGATCCGGTGCGCGATGAAGCTGTCGGTCCTGCGGGCCCGACCACGGCAACCCGCATGGATAAATTCACCGACATGATGCTGGAAAAAACCGGCCTGATCGCCATGGTGGGCAAGGCTGAACGCGGACCGACAGCAATTGAATCCATCAAGCATCATCGCTCCGCGTACCTGATGGCCGTCGGTGGCGCTGCCTATCTGGTTTCCAAAGCAATCAAGAGCGCAAAAGTCGTCGGCTTTGCCGATCTGGGCATGGAAGCTATCTATGAATTTGAAGTCAAAGACATGCCTGTCACTGTTGCAGTCGATGCTAATGGCACATCGGTACACAATACCGGCCCGAAAGAATGGCAAGAACGTATCGCCTCGACCATTGGCAAGATACCTGTGACCGTTGCCTAAATTGTCCGCACACGATCAGCGCGCGCCGATAGGCATATTTGATTCCGGCATAGGCGGCCTGTCGGTGCTGCGGCATATCCATGCGCTGCTGCCAAATGAAGCACTGGTCTATTTTGCCGACTCCGGCTTTGCGCCTTACGGCGATAAAGCCGAGTCCGTGATTGTTGAACGTGCATTGGCGATTGCCGCGTTTCTGATGGAGCAACAGGTCAAGGCTATGGTTGTCGCCTGCAACACGGCCACTGCTGCAGCGATCGCTGCACTGCGCACCCGTTATCCGCAATTACCTGTAGTGGGCGTGGAGCCGGGCTTAAAACCTGCGGCGCTGGTGACGCAATCAAAAATCGTAGGCGTACTGGCAACGGAGCGCACGCTGGCCAGCGACAAATTTCTGGCACTGGAAAAACACATTGCCGAATCCAGCCAGGTACGATTTATGACTCAGCCCTGCCACGGCCTGGCAGATCAGATAGAAAAAGGCGAACTGCTTTCGCGCGAAACAGCGGCGCTGGTTGAGCGTTATGTCGCGCCATTGCTCTCTGAAGGTGCCGATACAATGGTGCTCGGATGCACGCATTATCCGTTTGTACAAAATCTGATTGAGCAGATCATCTCGGCAAAAGGCAAAAAAGTGGTACTGATTGATACTGGTGATGCGGTGGCCAGACAATTGCAGCGGCTGCTAAGCCAGCAGGCGAGCCTACAGCCTGATACAGGCAAGTCCGCCATGCTGGCGGCCTTCACAACAGGCAGCAGCAGCGCGCTGGCACAAGCCTTTCAACTATTGTTAGGTTTGAAACCAGCAATTACAGAAGTTAGCATGCACTCCGGCGATTGAATTTGCCAGCAGGCCTCAAAATTTGTATAATTTACGGCTGTCTTGGCTTAGGCTAGGGCAGATTGTATGACCAGTGGTGGCTGTAGCTCAGTTGGTAGAGTCCAGGATTGTGATTCCTGTCGTCGTGGGTTCGAGTCCCATCAGCCACCCCATTCATTCCTTTAAATCAGGCACTTGCGGCCTGCGTCACTACCTGCTCTCCTGCATCCATCCTTACTCAGATGATGTACAGACCGCTTTGAGCAGGGCGGAAAAAATG
>JACCDX010314573.1_pt1 | contig 24273 bp, 26 predicted proteins | sample 7449681 | NCBI WGS metagenome assembly JACCDX01 (sample SAMN15323450, study PRJNA562643) | freshwater metagenome | isolation source: river surface water | place: USA:Blue River Watershed | collected 2017-08-18
AAGGCCGCCAAGAAGGAGGCCCGCGACTCCAAGAAGAAGCGCCGCGTCGACCCCTCCACCATGACCCCTGAGCAGAAGGCCGCGTGGGAGGCTCGTCGCGCCAACAACGCCTTCCTCAAGGAGAAGGCCCTCTCCCCCGAGCTCTGCTCCTTCATGGGCATCGCCGCCGGCTCCAAGCGCTCTCAGACGCAGGTGACCAAGTACATCTCCGACTACGTCAAGAGCCACAACTGCTTTGACCCCAACTTCAAGCGCCGCATCATCCCCAACGCCGCGCTCTCCAAGCTCCTCCGCGTCGACGACAAGACGGAGGTCACCTACCTCAACCTCCAGAAGTTCCTCAAGGTCCACTTCGTGAAGGCTTAAATTGACCAACCAACCAAACAAAAATACAAAACGGGGAAACCCAATAAAACCCTGACTTAGCTCACTTGGAAGAGCATCTGACTGTAGATCAGAGGGTAACTGGTTCGATCCCAGTAGTCGGGAACACCTTTTTGCAAGCTGTTGGAGGAGCTCCTCCCATCGGTTGCGGAAGGCGACACCTAAATCGTCGTCGTGATCAACTCATTCGGCATTTCCAAATACAACACCGTACTAAAAAACGGTGACATTCGCCCATCGAGAACCAGCGCACGCTGTTTGTCGTTATCGCGAAGTGTCTTGGCCATCCGTTTCAGAACCTCGTCCTTGTTGACGATGGGCTTGACACGGATCTTGCATGTATTTTTGTGCCACCCGCAGAGGGAGGATTTGTTGCATGTTTCCTTGTCCGTCAGTTGCCCGCACGGTGTCCGCACCTTGCTCACGAACTCCACTGGACTCTTGGTCGTGTCTTCGTAGGCTTCGGCTTTGAACCACTTGCCAAGCTCCTTGTAGAGTGCAGCCCCCCGATTGACAATCGCATTGCGAAGAACCTCGTAGGTTGGATCCAGAATGGCTCCATCGGCATCGGTGCGAATGGATTGGGACAGCGACATCATCAGGAACTCGTAGATCTCAGACGCATAGGTCACATCTTGGGCGAGTTTGAGATCGGCTGCATTGGGTTCGCCTTCCACAAGCACATCTTCCTTGACCTCGCGAATCGTCTGAATCACTTCCTTCGGCACAAGCGATGCCTCTGGTTCTTCCGGCGCAATCGGAACACGGAAGCCTGATGTCAATTCAAGTTCCACCACCTTTCCGTCTGCGTCCTGAAGTTCACTCTGCACCTTGAACTTTGCGTGCTTGGTGTCGGCCAAGAATGCACGTGCCGTATCCCCATCAGGAAGTTCGTCGTCGCGAATCTCTGAGTATCCATCACGAACCGGAACACCTCTGTCGGGAGGAGTGTTGGTGGGTTGAATCGGAAGCAAGATGAGCTTCGGAACAAACAGAGCCTGAATGCGATTGAACGGATCCAGAATCACTTCGTACTTTGGTTGATTCTTGGCTTGGAGTTCGCGAATCGCATCTGCAAAGACAGGGACATTGACGGCACAGGCTTGGGCATGCCGTTCGCGAAGAATGGGAAGCGTATCCTTGAACACGGGCTTGCGAAGGTCCACGACATACTCGGTCTTGTACGACCGCTTCTCCTTCACGCGACCCACACGAGCCAGCAGAGCCGTTCCCAGCAAGACAATGGTTCGCGACGTTGCGCCTCCTTCCGACCAGAATCCACACATGACTTGCGCACTCTCAATGTCCACCCGAATGACCTCACACTTCAAGAAGGTTGTCACGTACTCAAGTTCCTCCAGCAATCCAAGATCGCCACGCTGATACGCCGCATCGATGGACGAAACAATGCGATCCACCTGCGTGTCTCCCACACCCCGTCCCTTCCATGTGCGAAAGAACGAACACTGCTTCAGATTGTCCGGTGCATCACGAGGCCGCAGGATTGGAGTCTTGTCGCCCAGCATCGTCGGCAGTGTCTTGGAGGGACGACCCAGACCCACACGAAACATGTCGGCCTCGTCGGACCCGAGACGTCCCTTCTTCACACTCGTTGCGTAATTCGTGGTCAGTCCCAATCGGTCGGCAAGGTCCTCTGACAAGTAGGCGAATCGGAGCGAGGGAACATTGGGCGTTGCAGAATCCAGAACATAGGTGGCTTCCTCACTGCTCTGGGCCACCACTTCCGACAATGAACGAGGTGTCTGGAAGCAGCAGGGGATTCGTTGCTTGTTGATGGTGGAGACGGCCTTGATGTAGTCGGGGAACTTTGCATTTCCGTCGCGCTTGATCACCGAGTATTCCAGGACATCCAACGAATCATTGGTTCGGACCTTGCCGCCACACACGGGGCAGTGCAGGTCTCCATCGTCTTCGAGTTTCAGGTCTCCTTCCTTCAATGGGATCTCGTCGCGCATGCACCAATACGGAGGGCAGACAACCACTCCCTTCTCGCCCTTTGGATTTGTCACGTCCAATCGAGACAGAGCCCGGAACTGCTCCAGCGTCGTCTTCTCGGGAACACGTCCGTCTGCTTTCGCCTTCTCTAGATCCTCGTTGGTGACGACATAGTCCTTTGCTGCCGTCTCCGTCAGAATGACGGCCTGCTTTGGCTTGTCACACTTGCCCGGATAGACAGACTTGTCGAACGTATCCGGATCAAACTTCTGAAGGCGCGAGTTGAAGTAGTTGTAGGTTCCGACGGCTCGAGACTGGACCTTTGATTTCTTGGGGGCTGGGACTGCGGGTGCCGTCACGGCAGCTGCCACTTCCTCCAACACGGTAGGAGGCTCTTCGCCAAATCCAAGCAGAGCATTGAACTCGTCGTCGGCTGCCAACTCGCCCTCCAACTGAATCTCCTGCTGGGGAATCGCAACCGTCTGTCGAACTGTCTCCATTCGCTTCGGGCACACAGAATCCACCTTCTTTGCGTTGGAGGTCAGCACATGTCGCAGAATGCTGACGTATTTCAGAGTACGGTCCACATTGGTCACGAACTTGAGAAGAACATCCTTGTATCCGAACTTGATCGTCGGGTAGGCTCGCAACGACTTCTCCAGATTGAGTTCTTCGGCCCGCTCACGAACCGAGTTCAGCAATGCGCCAGCTTCGTCAATTGGAAGATTGAGTTGCTCGGCCAGATACTCGGCTGTCGGAACCGCGTCTTCCTGATTCAGGACTTGGAGTGCCTGCAACTCACGAGGCGTCACATCGTCCGATGTGTGGTCAGCCCGAAGCAGACGGAACGTATCGTTCTGCAAACCGAAGATGGTCTGCATGCACGGGAACCGAAGCATTCCCTCATTGGTGATGCGAACCTCCTTCGCATACTTTGCCACCAACGACAGATCGCTCAACTCCCACCGACTCGCATCCAAATCGGACTGCACAAGAAACGGAACCAGAGCATCCATCGTCATCATCCACTCCAACGCCTTTGCCTTGAGCTCCTCCAACGTCTCCGCCGAATCCTTCTCACGCCGAACGTCAACGGTGATGTCTCGATCGGTAATCGCAATCCGGTCGAACGAGGTGCGAGAGGTTCCCCGATACAGCAAGAGTGTGGGGAGCCGACGTTGGGGCTGGGTGTTGACAAACCATCCCTTCCACATTGACACATCCAACAGCGGCGCCTTCTGCTTCGGATTCGGGCAGAAGAACTTGTGGCGCATCGTCTCCGTCTTTGCCGTGAAATACCCGATGTAGGGCGTCGCGGGAGACACCGTCATTCCGTAGAAGATCTGCTCGAACCGAGTGCGAGGAGCCACGATCTCGGTGGAAATCAGAGGGATGTACCACTTCGCCCGCACAATCGACACCGTCTCGGGCATCGGTGTGTCGAGATCCAAAAGCTTCTGCAGTTGGACCTGCGATGCCTCAATGGACTTGCGAAGGGACTCGATGTTCTTGGGCGTGTCGGGACTGAGACGCGAGTAGTAGTTGAGCAACACATTGGTCGTCGGCTTGTCGGGAACAAGTGTCGCCCGAATCTCCGAGACCGGATACGGATGCAGGGTTTCGTAGAGACTCTGCGGCTGTGGAATGGGACGAGCAGAGGCCGGAACACCCAGAATGTCCTTTGGAGGAAGGGGCAGCACAAACGAGTGCACTTCATCGACTCCGAGCACACGCCATTCGTCAAAATCAGTTGGAGGATCGTAGATCGGACGAAGGTCGTCTGCGTGATCCTCCCACTCGTCACGTGTGATGTCTCGTGCGGTGACACCGGTTCCGACGCGAATCTGGTCGAGGTACGTCTTCATACGGTCGACGGGGATTCGCTTTCCATCCAACGACAACCGCAAAAAGAGGTTGGTCCAATGGACCGGGTTCGTTGCGTAATAGTCTTTGGGCAACGTTGCCTTGACTTCCATGAACAGGCGATCGGGATGGGAGTTCATGTGAAGGGCGACGACTTGCCGAACCGTTTCAATCGTATCATCTGGATAGAAACGGACCGGGAGTATGGTCCCTGACACAGAGACGGAGAGCATTGTTTCCTACACATATCTTTTCAGTCTTAGATGGGCGTGTCGGTAATCGTCATGCCACAATAGGGTGTGGGCTGATGCGCATAGTTGACGGGGTGGTAAATTCCGATGCGGACGGCGTCGCCAAGAATCCGCTTGAAGTTGCCCCAAAACTCTTGCGTGTGTCCGATCGTCTCCGTCATCAAATGCGCCATCTCGTGAAGCATCACAAACATGATTGTGTTCTTCTCGATGAGGGGATACTGCGGTGGCTTGGTCTTGTCGCGCAGACAGACCACGATCTTCTGTCCCTTGTTCTCGGAATACGACGTATCCTTCGAGGCCATGTCGTTCTCCACGAAGACATCAGGAGTAAAGCGAGCCAAGAACCGACCCACAGGCGGATCCTGGTCAAGACCCGGCGTTCCCTTGTAATGCTCATACAGCTTGACCAGACTTGCGCGGACGTCGGCGAGGAGTTTGACGGCGTTTTCCTTGTTCGGCAGGTTTTGCATGTCGTAGTGTTGCCCATCTGGGCCAGGCATACGAATTGTGTTTGACGGTCCTTGTGTCAGAGCATACGCGAGTGCGGCTCCGACTCCCACAGCGGCGACTGGGAACATTGTCTATTGGAGAGGTTTGTGTTTACCCGCAAAGACCCTCGAGGGAGCGAGAAATCTTGAAAGGGTCGGGGTCGATGGTGGTGTTCAGGAAGGGACCGACCTTCGACTGGGGGTTGGGAAGCTCCGAGCGGATGTCGTAGCTCTGGTTGCGCTTGGTCTGGGAGATGCCCGCGATGTTGATGTTGGAGTGGTAGCCAGCCTGGAGGAAGTTCTGGCCCTTGAGGTCATCCGTGCCAACGGGGTTCACGGCGGCCCAATCCGCACCAACCTTGCCGTTGGGGAGAAGCTCAGACGACGAGAGAGTGGTCTCCTGGTAGGTCTGCTGAGACGAGGGGGTACGGCTCTGCATGCCCGAGACAGCGACGGCGTTGCCAGCGACTCCGTGAGGCATGGACATGAAGGGACCACCCTCCGCAAGCGGGGCCATCGCGCCCGTGCCGCCGAGCTCCTCTGCCTTGTCAACGACGGCGGACTTGGCTCCCGAATAGGAACTAAATAAAACGTAGAGGACGGCAACACCGGCCACGACCATGCCAATGCGAACCATTTTCGTCTGATTCAGCTTCATGTTTATATAGGTTGATAGACAAATTTCAATGAATAAAGTTGTGGATTCCATCGTCCGCGATCTTGTGGACAAGTTGAACACTGCGCCCATCCAATCCTTGTTTCGTTCGTCCGTTCTCTCGCCATTGGTATCGTCACTCGTTGACGCCGCATACCCCTACATCGTCGGAGTCTTATGCCTTTGGGTCCTCATGTTCCTCCTGCTGGTTGCCATTCTCATCCTTCTCCTTCGCCGGAAGGGACGGATAGAGTAGATTCATCAAGTCATTCCGAGACAGCGTCCAGAAGCCACGAAGACCCCTCTGCTTTGCCTGGTCGCGAAGTTGCACGATTGTAAGTTTCTCGAGCTTGTAGGAGTCCGGGAGCTCCGGCATGGACAGCAGACGGATAAGGTCGTGCCGCTTCATCGTGTAATACATCTTAATCCTGCGCGTTTTTGCGACCTTCTTGAGGTCAACAAGAGACATCGAATCGTAATTCATTTTGACGGGAGGGTCAGCTGGGAAGTCACTCAAGAATCCATTTTGCTTTTTTCTACCCTACCAAACAATGCAGAAGACTACAATTGTGCTCATCCTCTTTCTCGCCGCTCTCCTGGCTGGATACTTTGCCCGCAACATGACTCCTGCGCCCGCGAAGGCGTCGGACGACACGCAGGACGGAAAGGAGACCTTTGCCCAGAAGGAGCGTGGCATGCCCCTTGACATGCAGGTTGCAGAGGGGCCCGTTGGCTACTCTCCCCTGCTGAGCCTTGAGCCCAAGCCTGTCTCGGAGAAGCCGTACGACATGGCCAATGATCAGGAGCTGTTCCAGTTCGAGGGCAATCGTGTGAGTGCGGACTGCTGCCCCAGTCCCTTCTCCAGCGACACGGGATGCGTGTGCCTGACGGATGAGCAGAGGCGGGCGTTCGGAAACCGCTTCGGAAATCGCGCTTAGACAATCCCCTCACCAACTAAGACAAATGAACCACATCCGCAACCTTGTGAACCTGTTCAAGGAGGCTCATCCTGAGCTTCGGGCTCGTGAAGAGCTTTTCGTTCACATTGAGGATACGCTGTTGCCGCATCTCCTCCGTGTGATTCAGCGCGACGACACTCTCTTTCAGGAGGTGGAGTTGTTTCCCGGCATCAAGGTGGAGTGGACGCCGTCGGAAGAGAATTGGAAGATTGTTCACATGGCCCTGCTGTACTCTGTGCTTCACGGAGACCCGAAGGAGAAGTTCGGCAAGATCTGGGAGCATCTCAAGGGCGTGCTTCCCGGACAGGCCGACGAGGTTCAGCGCATCTTTGAGGATGAGGAGACCAAGTCCTCCATGTCAGAACTGCTTGAGCTTGTCATGAGCACTCGTCTCGTGTCCCTTGTCGGAGATGTCGTGCAGTCTCTTTCGTTCAGTGATCTCAACATTGATTTCGAAAATCCCGAACAACTGCTTCAGATGCTGCAGAATCCGCAGGAGAACGAGGTGCTCAAGGAGATTATGGATCGCGCGCGAATGGTGCTGGAGGAGAAGATCAAGTCGGGCAAGATCAACCAGGAGGAGCTTCGCCGAGACATTGAGATGGTGCGGGCGAAGTTCCAGTCCTCCTTCGGCAAGTATTTGAATGAGGCGCTTCTCGGAGAGGATGCAGGCGGAAATACAACAGGCAACACAGGTCAGCAAATCTTGTCCAATCACCCCGATGCTCGTCGCGCACGCATGATGGCTCGTCTACAGAAGAAGCAGCAACAAAAAGGTCGCGGTTCAAAGTAAGAGATGCCTGAGCCTTTTTGGTATTCGGACCCCAGTATTCTGTTTCGGCAGGACAAGTGGGCGTCCTTTGTTCCCCAGCCCACGATGAGTGTGCGCGAATCCCTCAACGCGATTGCGCGCTTTTCGATCTATCTTGGTATTCTGTTGTTTGCCGCGTCGCGGGATGCTTGGTATTTGGTTCTGATTCCTGCCGTGCTTGGAATCACAATTGCGCTGAACACAACCTTCCCAGAAGCCCGCAAGATGGTGGAGTCGTTTGCATCGGGACCGGTTGTCACGGGATATGTTGGGGAGGAGCGGTCACTCCCGACTCCCGACAATCCGTTCATGAACCCGCAGTTGACGGACATCCTGGACAATCCTGAGCGCCCTCCTGCCGCCGAGATTACGTCAGTTGGTGTTCGCGACAAGGTCAACGAGGCCTTCTCGCAGACGTCCAATATCTACATGGATACGACGGACGTGTTTGATCTCGTGCAGTCCCAGCGCAACTTCCATGCGGTCCCAGCGGATGACCACGCAGGGTTCCTCGCGTTTCTGGGCAAGAACGCGCAGCGCACCAACCAGAAGGGATTAAGCGAAGGCTTTGTAGTTGCGAAGGGTACGATGACGGGACTGCCGCTTCCGTCTGTAAGTACGCCCCCTGTGGGGACTTCCCCTGCGTAATCCGAGTTCACGCATGATCTCTCCGCCCTTCTTGCGTTCTCCTTCTATGCGCTTGACCTCCTTCCCATTCTCGCGAACAACAATCGTCGGAAACGCAGAGACCTTGTCGTCCGGACGAACGTCGTTTAACTCCACTTCCTCGATCTCCACATTCTTCATCGATTTCTTGGCGTCTTCCCACGCCGGTCGCATCGCCTCGCAATGCGGGCATCCGATCATATAGAAATACACAACTGTCATGAGCTTCTTTGGCTTGGACATTTATATGGATACCTAGAAAATGGCGGCTGGAGCGTGCATCACCGATTTGGAACAGCAACTGGACCGGTCGTGGTCGGGTCGTGCTGTCAAGACTGGCGAGACAAAGAAGTTCAACACGCTCGACGACTACAACCAGTACGTCAAGTCGCTTGAGACGCAGGGCACGTATTGTGCGGATGTGGAACCCAAGTATACGGCTGCGTACAAGCCGGGACAGACCACAACTGCAACCGGATTCCTGGAGTTTCAGGTCCGTGATCCTGTCGCACAAGCCAAGTATTCTGCAATGTCTCCGACATGGGAAGGCATTCAGTCGTCAGAGTCTGCGATTGCACGCGGAGACTACGATCTAGACAGGGCCGAGAAGGAACGCCAAGACCTCCGATCAAAACGTCCGCAGGTTGTTCCCGTCCCCGAACCGGTATGGAATTGTAGTATCCAATAACAATGAGACTGGTGTGGATCCTGCTTGGAATCGCACTCTTGCTGATTGTTCTCCGATCGCGAGAGCATTATGTTGAAATCAGTGGACCGGGCGTTCGGCCAAGTCGCACTCCCGATTGGTTGAGCAAGATTGATGCGGAAGCTCCAATCGGTGCGAACGATGACGACTACCTTGCCGTGCTCCAGCAGTTTTATGATGAGGTGTACAAGCCGGCACGCGATGCCAATCCCAATGTGTACATCGATGACACGAAAGTGAAGGCATTTGCGGACGGAGTGTCCCGAGCTGGAGTTGACAAGGAAGCGATTCGTCGAATCATCACAGCTGGCTTTGCAGTTCAGCGTACAGGATCGGCGGCGGCTCGTGAGCAACAGCAGATCGTCAAGACAGGTGCGTTGGCAGGATTTGAGGGCAAGAATCTGGAACCGAGTATGGGTGTCGATGAAGTGCGCACACGCAAGGAACTCACCTATCTTCCAGCCGACATGCGAAAGGGAAGTCTTCCAGAGGGAATCTATACGCCAACGGAGCAGACTGAACCGCGTCGTGAGGGAACGTACGATGACAAGTCCACGAGTTGGACACAGACGCAGTTTGCAGGTGTGAAAAATGTGGAGTAAGGACAATGAAGATTTGGATTCTTGGGCTGATTGCCCTGATATTGCTGCTTGGAAGCATTGTGCGAGAGGGAATGACAGGATCTTCCACGACAGAAGGAGCCGTAGAACCAAAATGCCCAACCGGGTTCACATTCAAAGATGGAAATTGTAAATCAACCTCGACAACGACGGTACGTCCGTCATGTCCTCCGGGATTCCCTGTCGATGGAGGCGATGGAAAGTGTTTTATGACAAATGCAAAGATTGGGGCATCTGCAGACAAGGCATGTCCTCCGGAAACCGAGCGTTCTGGTGAGACATGCGTTCCGATTGAACCTCCCCCTATTTGCCCGACCGGATATATGTATCAGTTTTCCTTTGCTGATCAAACTGGGAAGTGCCTTCGCATACAAACCACGTCGACTCCTCCTCCCGGATCTGGAGGATCGGCGGCTGTGATGGGAGGCAATACGACTGGAGGAACGTCGGACACGTCCTATGGTCCCAACTCAGGATCTCGTCGCAAGCAGGTCTTTGGACCGATTTCCAACGGACGTGGAGAGGGCAGTGATGGCGTTGTCCCGATGGATTCGTCCAAGACCAATCAATATCCTGAGTTGCTTGGAGGAGGAGACGCAAAGCCGTCCACTCGCATTGATGGCGCGGGGATCGTGCCTCCCTCCAAGAACTGGCAACTTGCAAACAATGGAAGCCTTCCAACATCCGACAGTCTCAAATCAAGCGTTCCGGGCGACAAGGATTTGATTCCTGACCCCTACCGCGTGTCCCAACAGTTCTCTGCCGCGAGCTATTCTTTCAAAACGGACCCCGTTCCGTTCCTGACAGATTTCTCAGCATTCCTTAAGTAAGATGATCACCTTCGGACTTCGAAACAAGAACGGATCCTGCTGGATCAACGCAGCACTTCAAGCAATCTTCCGCATTCCTGATCTGCAGAAGCGATTCACGAATGATGAAGAAGATAGCAAGAACCCGATTGAAACGTGTCTCGCAGAGATTTGGGGCAGTCGAGGCGATGAGGGACTGAAGCCGTTGTACGAATGTGTCAAGGTGTCGCCACATATGCCGGCCGGAGAGAGCATTGGCGATTCGCACGAGCTCATCCAGTTTCTCTGCGACAAGGTTCCCTTTCTCGACAAGTTGACTCGCTTCCGCATCGCAACCTCCATTCAGTGCGACCACTGCGAGTACAAGGACCTGCGCCCCGACACAATCAACGAGTTCTCCTTCACGCCCACCAAGAAGAAGCAGACGGTCTCCGAAGCCATCGGAGAGGCCGTCAAGGTCCATGCGATTCCCGATTGGATCTGCGAGAAGTGCAAGGGAAAGGGATGTCACACCCAGATGCTTCTGTCCGAGTTCCCGCAGGTCATGGTCTTCCACCAGACCTCCATCGGAACGTCTGCAACCTACACTCCTGTGCTGGTCCTCAACAAGATTAAGTATGCACTGTTCTCGATTGTGTGTTTCACAGGCGGGCACTGGTTCACGTGGGGGCGCAATCTCCCTCCTGGACAGAATTGGTACAGGTTTGACGATGATTCGGTCCAGTCCTATGCTCCCAACTTTATGCCCCACGATGACCGCATGCGATTGCTAATGTATTATCGTATCAATGAATAAGAACAAATGGCATGTCCATCGGGATACGATCCAGCACCAATGGGAGCCCCGCCGGGAGTTGCCGGACGGTGTATAAAATTTACAGGAGCATCAACGCCATGTCCGGCTGGACAGACAGAAGCACCCGGTGGAGCCTGCATTGATGTAAAAAATACCCTTTCCGGAACCTCGACTGCAACGACATCGAAAACGGCATCCACGATTCCCGCAACTGCGGACGCAAAGGTTGTGATTCCGGAGGGAACAGAGACAACGCTCACCACAGATGTCTATGGAATGTTTGTCGGAGGCTTTTTAATTGTTTTGTCGTTGATCGTACTGGTCTCGACCGGATCGGTTCTCTCCGTTCTTGTGCTTTGGGCAACGGTCGCACTCATTGTGACGGTGTTGGTGTACTACGGCATTCTGTCTATTGACAAGCTTCTGGGACAGGAGGTCAAGAAGGTGGTTGCAGAGGTCCCACTCCCTGCGCCGAGTGCTGGAGGCCCGCTGGTCGGAAGCGAGGTCTTCCACATCAGCGACCAGCAGTTTACCTATGATGAGGCTCCTGCCGTCTGTGCTGCCTACAATGCGGAACTTGCCACACTCGAACAGATCATGGACGCCTACGCAAAGGGTGCCGAATGGTGTGGATATGGATGGTCGGCAGGTGGAATGGCGCTCTACCCAACCCAGCGCGAGACGTGGGAGAGGCTTCAGCAGGAGGTGGACACGGGCAAGCGCACTCGTTGCGGTCGTCCCGGCGTCAACGGTGGCTATTTTGACCCGAGTCTGAAGTTCGGAGTGAACTGCTACGGATTCAAGCCTCCTGGCAAGATTGTTCCTCCTGTTCCTGTTCCTGGAACCGACACGCAGAAGTTCAAGAGTATGGTCAACAAGTTCCGCGAGATGCTCAAGTCCTTCACGCTCAATCCGTATTCTCGCCAGGAGTGGTCCAAGTATGACAATCTGCAGAGTCTGGTCCCGAAGGTCGAAACGTTTATTGGTGAAATGTTTTCCAATCCCTTCAAGTCGGAATATTTTACTCCGCAGGGCGTGAAGGAGGATCTCGTGACGGGAAGTGGAGATCCTCGCTATGTGGAACCGGTTGGGCAGACGGGACTTAGTCAGACGGCTCGTCCTCTGGAAGCGCCAATCGGGCTTCGTGGAGACAAGGGTGACAAGGGCGACAAGGGAGATGCTGGACCCGTTGGTCCGGCTGGCCCTGCTGGAGCATCAGGACCTCCTGGCCCTCCTGGACCGGCTGGACCTGCTGGAGCACCCGGAGCACCAGGCGCAGTCGGAGGCGTGGGGCCTGTTGGACCGATGGGACCGATGGGACCGATGGGACCGATGGGACCGGCTGGAGCTGTGGCTCCTGCAGCAGCGATGGCATCGGCTCCTGCAATGGCTCCTGCGGCAGCGATGGCAGCGGCTCCTGCGGCGGCTCCTGCGGCGGCAGCGAACCCATGTGGAACGTTGGGACGGCGTGTTATGGTTCAGGGAACCGCAATTCGTGCGTATACCAAGTCAGAATGCGATACACTTGGAGGACTCTTCACGGCCCGACCAGCGTATGGCCCGAATCTCGGAGAATGTGGAAAGCGGACGGGAGGAAGTTTCACATGGGATTGCAGGGCGTTGCCGTAATCATTCGCCAAACGCAAACAACGGAGGAACAACTCCAGCTCCACGTCCGTACGAAAGCCCACGCGTTCCCTTGAAGCACAAGAAATCCATATACGGAACACGCCTCAATCCCGGAGGACATTTGTTGTAGCAGAGTCCGGATTTAAGATCCCTGCCGTCATCGCACACTTGGCGTGCTTTCCATATTTTGTTATCATAACAGTCAGGATATCCTTGAATCCGAAACCGCCTGCCACCTGTGCATCCGACACTGCCCCACGATTTTTCTATTACGAAATACCATTCGAGTCTTGGAATTTTTCCGATTCCAATGTTGACTGTATTGGCCCAACAGACAGGACCCACTCCATGATATCCATCGTCACACGGTTCGTAACACAGCCCTGCATCGAGTTCTGATTTGTTTGCAGGGCATGTGTCCGGTGTAGTGCCTAGAAGGCGCTTTCCTTTCGCATTCGAATCAAACGACAACAGGTCTTCATCGTTGAAGGGATTGCCATACTTGACGACGAAGGTCTCGCGATACTTCAACGCAAAAAAGAGGATCACTGCTGCGACAAGCAGGAGTTCATACATTATTTTGTCTTCACATTTTAAGATGGAAATCGTCAAGCCCAAACAATTTCAACGCTCGTCGGCCAAGACAACGACGGAGATTCCGGTTGCGAAGGGACAGGAGACTGCGTATGCGTTTCATTGGCCGCTCTTCAATGCGCAAGCGCATGCTGTGACGCCGTTTGAGACAAACAAGCCGTCAAGGGATGCGAATACTGCACGGAATGGGGATCGAACCCATGCGGACGTTTCGTCCAAGCGCTCTTAAGGCGCTCTCCTTGACCACTCGGACACCCGTGCATAGCGGCGAGTGGTTTCGATCCACTGACCTCCTGGTTCCTTCGGAGTTATGAGCCAGGCGCGCTTCCTCTGCGCCACACCGCTATTTGAGTGGCACCAGCTTCATTTAAGTGGATTGAACGAAACGAAGGAAAATGCTTGCCCACATCAACCACGACGATCTCTACGAGACAAACGCCGAGTATCGCAAGGCAGCCGACGTTCTGTTTGCGATTGAATCTGAACTGGATGCGGAACGCTCGTTTCGCAAAGTGTGGGGCGCCGTTGGCGTTCTTCTCTTTGTCTATGGGCTGTTCTATGGCGTCTATTTGTCTAAATAATCGCCCGTCTTACAACAAAGATGGAAGTCGCAGTTCTTCTTGGGTTAGCCGCCCTTGGATATGCATTGGCCCCTCAAATTGCCGCACAGCAGCGCGAGCAGGACGCAAAGCGAAAGCGGAACCCGAAAGAGACGTTCATCAGCCCTGCGGATTTCAAGTCTGTTGATGACGTTGCCATTGTGCAGTCGACACAGGGGCACAACAACATGGTCCCCTTCTTTGGAGCGAACGTCACGCAGTCCACCTACAGTGGAGCGACGGACGGAATCCTTGACACCTACACGGGAACGGGCAAGAACACCTTCTTCCACAAGGAGGAGGCTCCTGCATTCTTCAAGCCTGAGCCCGCGACGGGTCTTCCATGGGGCAAGCAGGTGGAGACGGACTTTGAGCAGTCGCGTATGGTGACGTCGCTTGCGCTGAAGAACGTGTTCCCGATCGAGCCCGTTCTGGTCGGTCCGGGTGTCAACGATGGATACACGAACCTCCCGTCCGGCGGATACCAGCAGGACTCGATCCGTGAGTTTGCACTCCCCAAGACGACGGACGAGATTCGCGTTGCCAACAAGCCCAAGCTCACCTACTCTGCGGATCCTGTTCCTGGCTCGCATTTCATTACCGACATGGGTATCCAGGCTCCTGTCAAGAAGAATCGCCCCGATCGTTTCCAGGTTCTTGAGGAGAAGGACGGATCGCTTCCCCACGTCAACACGGCGGTCGGTCAGCAGGTTGCGAATGCAATCTACCCGAGCCAGGTGATGAAGCTCCAGAATCGCGAGAGCACGTCGGTGGAGTATGAGACTCCTGCGCAGGCGGCGGCGGGCGGATACCTGTCCTACATCCGGGCGTTTACGGAGCCGTTCCAAGAGTTCATGAAGCTGACTGTGGAGGGACGCCCAACACCTGGCGGACCTGTCGGAGGCATGAACAACGTCTCGGCTGGTCAGCAGGCCTACAATGTCCAGACCCATCGCGACGAGTCTCTGCTTGTCAACTCGCGTGGATTCGAGGCAGGTCTCTTCAGTCAGGGCGGGCAGGCCCCGACGGCCTCCCAGCAGGGCTCTGTCAAGTATTTCGAGCCTCTCAAGGAGGATGTGTACACGGTTCGCAATGAGCCCAACATTCTGGATGCCTTCAAGAGCAATCCCTACACCCAGTCTCTGAGTTCGAGTGCGTAGTTCAAAATGGATTTGTTCAGATCTCATCGTTCAACCTTCCCCCAACATGGATACATTTCGCCCGATGCTCGCAGCGTGTGCATGCGCTGACATTGACATGCTCAACTTCCCACTCTTGTGCACTCCAAAGTTTGATGGCATCCGTTGCCTCATTCGGAGAAAGACAGCGATGTCTCGCACACTCAAACCCATTCCCAACAAACACGTTCGGGCCGTTCTCTCGGCTTGCCCGAACGGGTTGGACGGAGAATTGATCGTTCAGAACAACTACAACAAGACACAATCCAGTGTCATGCGCGAGGAGGGAGACCCCAACTTTGAATATCATGTGTTCGATGTGGTGATGGACGCACCGTACAGCGAACGCATGAAGGTTCTTGCAGAGATGGAGCTTCCGCCCATTTGCAAGAAGGTGTTGCCGATTGAGATTCGCACGCGAACCTCTCTTCTGGCGTATGAGACGCGATGCCTGCAGGATGGATACGAGGGTGTCATGATTCGGTCACCGGACGGACCGTACAAGTATGGACGCTCCACCGAGAAGGAGGGATTCCTGCTCAAGCTGAAACGGTTCACCGATGCAGAAGCGAAGATCATTGACTACGAGGAGTTGATGCACAACGAGAACCCGTTGACCTACGACAAGCGAGGATATGCCAAGCGAGCCTCGTGCCAAGAGAACCTGGTCCCAGCGGGAACACTGGGTTGCTTCATTGTGGAGGACGACGAAGGCCGGCAGTTCAAGGTGGCGACAGGAATGACCGCCGAGCAACGGCAGGAGTACTGGGACAACATTGACGACTACATTGGCCAGCTTGTGAAATACAAGTTCCAAGAGCACGGAACCAAAGACCTTCCTCGCTTCCCTGTGTTTCTCGGCTTTCGGAGTGTCGAGGATATGTAACAATGGACCTTCTCCGATATTCTGAGACTCGTCTCACTGTATGTTTTCGCGACAAACCTCGTCGCGACATGTATGATATTTTGCGTCAGGTCGCCGTCTATCCCGACCGCATTCGGATCTGTCCTTGTGTCAGTGATGCTTGGATACGGAAAACGCTGGAGTTTCTCCACGCACAATACAGCAATGAACCATCTCATCGAGAGTCTGGATCTGGGGAGAGTGGAGGCGAGTCTCCTCCAACGGAGAGATGAACTCGCAAAGGCAACGTCGTGGACCTTCAATCTCGTGCTTCTCGCTCTTGTGCTTGGGAGTTTCGTCTGGTTCTTGTCTGTGCAATATAACTCACACCAGCAAGAAGCACAAGAAGAAAAACGAATTCCATTTACTCCCACCACTTGGTATTCTGCCACACGAAACGTTCGCAGTGAAGAGTATGGACGTCAACTCCAACCTTTTGAGATTGAAGCTGGATATGGTCTACCGTGATCTTGCTCCGGAAGAGGGACAGAAGCGATTTGAAGAAATCAACACGGTCCCAGAGGCAAAGCCACTGGCGCCGGTTGGAACGGTTGAGGGTCCGAAGAAACCGAAGCGGAAGGTAGTTAAAGCTTTCATTCCCAAGAATAAGTAATGGGGACGTATTTCGTTGGATCAAACTATACGTTCAGTGTGTTTGCCTATGAAGGGTTTTCGTATACGATTTCCAACCCCGATCCAGGAACGTATACACTGGGAACTGTGAGCAACTCCGTCGGGTTTGGACCAACTCCCTCCGCTGTGTATTTCACAAAGAATGGGAACAACAGCTACACCTTCGGAGTGTCTGATTTGTCCAACAACTTGACACCGGGAACAACAGAGTCCTTTGTGATTTCTGCAAATGGGCTTGTCTCAAGCAACATTGTGAGCATTGGAGCCGGTCGGTTCTTGGACGGAAGTGGGAACAATCTCAGCAACACATCGTACACGTTCTACAAGAACGAACCCATCACCCCCGTCCGATTTGTGGCTCCTTCCTTCAAATTGAAACAACCCCTGCTTGCCATTCCAGCCTTGCCTCCCGGATTGTCCTTTGCAAGCAATGCATCCAACATCTATGATCTGACGGGAACACCTCTGGTGACCGTTCCAACCAGCAACTACCAGATTATCGGAGTCCAAGATGGAGGAAGCAAGATCGTGACGACTCGCATCAACATGACCGTCAGCAACGAGCGCTTGCGTGTGGATCTGTCAGGCTCGCCAATCGTCGGCAACATGCAGATTGGGACCTCGATCGGATCTCGTGTGTTTACAGTCAGACCTCCCTCTGGAACGACATCGATTCGCTACACGTATCCCACCTTTCCGGATGGAATCGTGGTTCGGGACATCAATGGGATCACACAGACGGGAACCTCCTTTGCGCCGTCGGATCCGTCCTACACGATGATTATCACGGGGGCTCCGACATCAAATGCAGCGTATTCGTTCCGCGATGCAGGAGTGACTGCAACAGGAGTGACGTATCCGATTCAGGTGACGAGGACATCCCCTCTCCCAATCGTGGAGTCGAGTCAGGCATTGACATTTGCATTTGGGGAAACTGTGTTGTTTGACTTGTCGGCTGCTCCAACGTTGTACAACGGAATCCCGGTCGATCCAAGTGCGGTGTTCTTTCGTGCCGCAACCTACTTTGGGGGCAGCGTCAACATGTCGGACATCTTCTCTCCCGATTTGCGGTCTGATTTGTCGCTGACATTTGTTCCCTCGTTGTCGCGTGCAAATTTGACTGGAACGCCAAGCTCGGCCGGATCGGGAACCTATACCCTTCGCGCCATCAACTCCAACGGAACGACGCGCGAGTATTCTCTCCCGATTACGGTCTCCAACGACAGCGTTACCTTCTCCAGTCCAGTGGGCGTGGATCTTTGCTACAACTTCATTCTGTCGCGCCCGGTTGATCAAGCCAAGACAGGGTATTATCCGTCCAACATTCAGTTCGTTGCGTCGGCTGCATCACGACTGCCCGTCACATTGTCGGCTCCTGCGTTGACTGGAACAGGATTGGCATTGGATTCCAATGGAGTCATCATCGGAACACCAACTGCAGTCACTGCACAAACCGACTTGATCGTAACGGCAACCGTGTCGGGGTCTCCTGCAACAGGATCCAAGACCGTGAAGTTTGCAGTGTTGAACGATGCATTCACGTTTGCAGACATCTGTTCGAACTCGTTGAACTTCATTCAGAATGTTGCCTCGACGCCCTTCCAAGTCCAGGCCACAAGTTTGAGCGGACGTGGAATCATTGGATTTGCCCAGACCGGACTTCCGGATGGAGTAACCATCAGCCCTGCCGGCATTGTGTCTGGAACTCCCAATGCAGGAACTCCAACGGCTGGCAACGTGACATTCACAGCCACCACAGGATACGCATCGGGAACGCGAGACTTCAGCTACAACTTGACACCCGACAGTGTGCTGATCACGTCTCCCCAGACGACGTATTCGTATACGGCAGGAGATGCGATGTCAATTGACTTTGACGGAGTGTCCTACAGTGGGACAGCGGTCAGCAACTATGCAACAACGTTGTCGCCTGGATACGGGCCCACGATGAACTCGACAACCGGACTTCTGTCTGGAACCTGGTCAACCGGGATTCCTCCCGCTCAAGCGTATCCTCCCATTCCAATCGATGTGTCGATGAGCGGGCAAGCAGGAACTCTTGTTGGAACGTCGCCGTTCGTGTTTTCTGCTTCTCCTGTTGTTCAATCGTCAATGCTCTTTGGAGTGTGGTCATCAAATGAGACCAGTGGCAACTACACTGGGTATGCATACACGACCGATCCGAACTACATTTCTCTGTTCACGAAGCTTCCATTGATTGACACAGAGTTCTATGCCTACACGGATACGCGGGCACGAGGAAATGATCCAACCAACAATGCCATCTTGTCGGTCAACAATGCTGGGCTTGGATACATTGGCACGCGACTCAACGATCTGTCAAGCATTCCGTTTGGGTCGAACAATCCGAACATTGTTGCCAACATTCCGGGAACAAGCACGTGGTGGGTTGCCGGAGCGTTTGCAGACGCATCGGGGAATCCCCGTGCAAGTGTCGTCAAAACAACGGACGATGGGCAGACATTCGGAAGCCCAGTCGTTCTCCAAACGGCGGGTGGGTTTGAGATCTTTACACGAGACAGCAATGGACTTTTTGCCCGACCCGATGAAACAATCCCGTATACGATTGGAGGACTTGCGTTTGCATACAAAGACGGAGTCCTGATGGCAGGAGGCGTTGAGTCGGATACAATCGGAAAAAAGACACGAAGTCTCCGATCCACCGATGATGGCGCAACATGGCAGTTGGGAACGGTTGCCCTGAAAGAAATTGCTGCATACAACTTCGATGATTCTGATATCTGGATTGCAGTCGGGTCGTCGGAATACAAGACATCTGGGCCGATCGGAGGAGACTTTGCATCAACGATTCAGTATTCGGTAGATCAAGGCGAGAACTGGAATGGTGTGACGGGGGATTTCAATACGTTCGCATACGACATCGCCTACGGAAACAACATGTGGATTGCAACGGGAGTGAACTATTCCGGAGGAAACTACACACCACAACTTCGGTATTCCACAGACGGAGGAACCTGGACAGCGTTTGACTTGTCGAGCAGTCCAGTCGTTGCGTCGAGTGCAACGTTCTTGTACGCACCAATCAAGATCAGTCGTCCTGTGTTTGATGGAAACTATTGGAACGTGATGGTCAATCAAGACACTGTGGATTCGAATGGCATTCCGACAATCTACCGTCACGATGCATCGTCGTCATTGGCGTCGGGATGGTTTGCGGTGGATGTGAGTTCCTCTCTGCCGTCCAACATCGTCAATCCCACATTGCGGTTTACCGCAGTGACGCCTCCGAAATACCTCTACACTGGAACTCCTCCCACGAAGATCAGTCTCACATCGACACTGTTCAGTGGAACAGGTCCAACCATAACCTCGCCGTTGAGCACCTCCTACCTGCAATACCAATACGTCCCGATCGCCCCCATTCAGTTGTCTGCGACAGGGACTGGAACCGTCTACTTCTTTGCGTCTGCTGCTGCACTTCCTCCGGGACTTACGTTCAATCAGTTCACCAACCAGATTACAGGAACCTGCGTCGAGCCTGGAACCGTCTCGTTCATCGTGTATGCAAAAGATGATCTGGGAGTCTCCTCCATCTCTCTGACGTTCACAACCATCATCCCTCGAATCATTCGCAAGCAGGATGGAGCAGGTGCGTATACGTCTCTGCTTCGGCAGTACACGGAAGTCTTGGGTGCCCAGAATGCCCGAGACAGTCGAGTCTACCCCACGCAAGAATCCAAGCTTGGTGAGTTCATGTCTCCCGAAGCGCCCGATGTGATTACGCAGACAGTTGACCCGAGTTGTTTCGGGCCGAGCAACTGCCCGTAATGGAAATAATTTGCACATACCACGCATCTGAAGACTGGGCATTTATGCCTACAGCTTCATCTCGGCGAACGCTGCCATGCCGACATACCCGACAGGCTTGTAGTTCGTCCAGCCGACCTCCTCGTCATACACACCCTCACCCTCGTAGACCCGCTTGGTCTCGGGGTTGACGAAGTACTCCTTGCCCTCAAACTCCACCACATCCAACTCCGCCTCCACCTTGCCGTCCTCCTGGACCTCCGGCTTCTTGGTGAGGAACGTCGCAACGTGCTCCTCTGCCGTCTTGCTATTGAACTCCTCTGCGGTCATCGCATTGAGGTAGGTCAACAGAGCCGGCTCGAGCTCCTTTGCGTGGTCCTTGTCCGCCTTCTTCAGGTGCTTCCGCCAAGTCGGGTCGATCTTGGGGAGGTTGGCACCGGCAGGAGCCTTCACCTTCTTGGGCTTGGGCGACGCGGGCAGCGGAACCTTCGACGCTGCCTTCTCTGCCGCCTTCGCAGCCTTCTCCGCCTCCTTTGCAGCCGCCTTTGCTGCCTTCTCCGCCTCCTTTGCAGCCGCCTTCGCCTCCTTCTTCTCCTCTGGAGACGACTTGGGGGAGGCCTTGACCTTCTCAGCCGCCTTCACAGCCTTCTCGGCCACCTTCGCAGCCTTCTCAGCCGCCTTCGCCTCCTCCTTCGCCTTCTTCTCCGCCTCCTTCGCGGCCGCCTTCGCCTCCTTCTCAGCCGCCTTCTCTTCGGGCGACTTCTTGGGCGACTTGGCCTTCTTCTCCGCTGCCTTTGCCTCCTTCTCGGCAGCCTTCGCGGCCTTCGCGGCCGCCTTCTCCTCCTTCGTCGCCTTGCGCTCAGCAACCCTCTGGGGGAGAGTCTGCTGAGCGACAGGGACGACGACCTCCTGCGTGCTCACCGCCTCGCTCTCAGGGAAGAGCTCGACGAGAAGCGCACGGATGAAGTCCTCACGCGCATCCTCTGCGGTCGCATACTCGCGACCAGCGTACTCGGGAGCGCTGGAGACCTTGATGATCGCTGCGGTGATAACCTGCTTGATGGAAGACATCTTGCCTGTGATCTGCTAGAACTGGGAGGGGGGAAGGTCTATGTTCCTGACATGCACAAATCCATTTTGAAGACTTCGGACCCGGCCTCCCCAAAATGGATTCCCACCGGGCAGGCGGGAGGGACTGCCCCCCAACATGCCCTTCTTCACAGCAGCAGACCTTGTCTACCTCTCCGGCGCCTCCGCGCAACGAGAGAAAGAGCGCCTTCAGCCCTTCAGCGAGGCGTTGTGCCAGTACATCCTTCAGCGGATCGACAAGTATGCGGTCCTTCACGATCTTGAGGTTGCGCTCGTCAGCGGAAAGGACCCCGCAGCCACGATCTGGTCCTGCCCCGTCCGCACCTGGACAATCCCTCGCTCGCAGTATCTGCAGACCCGTGTGTATACGCGCGAGGTTGTGCTTGCGTCCGACATCCTCCGCAATGGATGGAACACGGAGATCGGACTGCCTGACGGACGCTGGTGTTCCGTCGTTCGCCTCCTTACCTGTTCCGACTTCCTGGACCGTCTCTCGGAGGCGCTTGGTCCCAACTTCCGAGTGGTCTGGAAGACGACAGACCGCATCCATACCCAGTCCGAGTTCACCGTGTCGAAAGCTGTGATCATGCTTCGATACTACCCCAACGGACGCCCGCAGAAACTTGCGTGGGTAGACCACTCGACCGATGAGGACTACGAGGACGGTCTGCGCCTGCGAGGACATCTTGCCATTCGTACGCCTCCCTCCACACCTCGCCTCATGTCCAACCCGCCTCCAGTGGAGCGCCCCAACCCGACCAGGTCTCGCCTGGCCGCCCCAGAGCCGTGCCCTTGCCGCTGGGAGCTGGACTCCGAGTAAGCCTGGCCTGGCCGCCCAACCCTGCCCTATTTCCAATTGGCCTCCCCGAACTCTTCAAAATGGATTTGTGAGTGTCAGGAAAGGAGGTCTGTGCCACGATGGCAAACACAACAATCACTCTTGGGGGTGGCGCCGGCAAGACCGGGACAGCTGCCTCAGGGAGTATCAGGGGAAGGTGGAGACTCGCAGCGGCGAGCTATGAGACCCGTAGCTGGGGGGATATCGCGACGGGAATGAGGCCGATTCCTCGTATGGAGCCTGCGGTGGTTGCAGTGACTCCTCTCGAGAGGGACTTTCAGCTCTGGCAGGACATGGTGGAGAACCCTGCTCAGTATGGTGACGACATCGTGGAGTGGCTCGCGCTGGATGAGGCGCTGATGGCCACCCGCAAGGCGTGGAAGATTGAGCGCTACTGGCGCAAGAAGGAGGAGGCGGAGCAGAAGGCGATTGCGCAGGAGCAGGCCCAGTGGCGCGCGGCATTCAAGCCGATCGCGACGCAGGCCGCAGTGGCAGGTGCCCGCCGCTGGATTGAGCGCGACATCAAGGCGTGCATCCGTCGCTTTCACGGCTCGGCAGTGACGATTCAGGCAGCTGTGCGTGGGCACCTCACTCGCACCCAGCTTCCCATCCGCGACTGCTGCATGTGCCTCGCGCACCGCATCTGCCCGCTCAAGACAGACGTGGGCTTCATGTGCCGCGCCTGTGCCGAGCAGGGACCGTACACCGAGATCACTGGACCGCTCTCCGATCCGTGGAGCGAGTTCCGCGCCGACTGGGTGAACGCGTAAGGAACAATCCAAAATGGATTCACGCACTATTTCCATTTCCGTCTTCCCCCAACCAAAAATGCGTTCCGTTCACAATGCAGTGTCTGATGTCGTCGTTGAGCTTGGAATGACCAATGTTGTTCGCGACTTTGTCGAACAAGATCCGCAGAATCCTCGTCGGTGGCTTGTGACATTTGAGTCCATGCCTGGCGCACTTGTCCACTCGCGCCTTCATGTCGAGATTCTGGAGACGGAGGGATATCCAGCCGCCTGTGTGCTGGATCGGAGGAATGTGGGTCGTCGTGTGATGGCCCGAATCATGAACAAGTTGATGGATCGGTTGGACACTCCGCCTAGATTGGTTCGACCTTTGGAGCCACAACCTTGGGGAGCACAACCTCCTTCACCACCTTCACGGGACAGGCGTGGACCTCCGGGAGGCGACACTGGACGCAGTATGTCGCCGCGCACGCGCATGTAAATTGAACTGCGCCGAGTTTCTTCTTACAATGTTTGCACTTCATGTTGGTGTGTCTGTTTCTTTGAGGGACGAACTTCTGTTTTACACACGCACGGCTTGGGACACGGTGCGACGCACACATCCTTTTTCAATGCCTGCGGACATTGAAGATGCTTGAACGCCTGTTCGCGATAGATACATCCCGTCTTGCACAGTGATCGCAGCGCCTTTGGAAGTTGGCACTGCATTGTTGTGAACCTGCCAACAGAAAGTCTTTCCGTTTTCTACACAATGAAGACGATCCGATACCGGACGTCCGTTGATGAAGGCATCAATTATGATCCCGACCAGTTTCGAACCGAAGTCATGATCTATCTTGCGGATCCCGATGGATGGGCACAGTTCTACGAGTTCGTCGACTCTCCTCCTGGTCCTGGCGTCAAACACATTCGGCTGACAAAGCCCACGACGTTGAAGACCAATGGATGCGAGAGTGACGAGCTGTCCTGTGCGGTTCTCGGAGGAACGGACATCTGGCTGAACTCCGATCGTTGGATACATGGAGGTCCAAAGAGTCGGCTGCCGTTGGAGCAGTATCGCCAGTATATGGTCTCGCACGAGATGGGACATTCGTTGGGACACGATCACGTCAAGTGTCCGGGATCTGGTCCGGCTCCGATCATGATGCAGCAGACGCTTGGGATTGGGACGTGTACCCCCAATACAAAGCTTACGAAGTATGATCTCACAAAGAGATAATGCGAATCTACGTGGTCGTTCCCTATGAACAGCACACATGGGCAGACATGATGGTCTTTGCCACCTACTCAGCTGCCGAGCAGTG